>Ga0208899_1002028_pt1 | contig 13916 bp, 13 predicted proteins | sample VirMetDEL_Nov_24_FD_184518 | JGI IMG/M metagenome (GOLD analysis project Ga0208899, IMG submission 184518) | Aqueous microbial communities from the Delaware River and Bay under freshwater to marine salinity gradient to study organic matter... | ecosystem: Environmental > Aquatic > Marine >... | reverse complement strand
TCAGCTTGAGAAGCTCTATATCTAACGTGTAAGAAAGGTCTTCTGATGTTAGTTCCTAAAACTTGATCATAAACTGTAGAAGTTCCAGCTGGTACTAATACACCTTCGATTGAGTTAATACCTGTAATAGCACCTCTTGTAGAAGCATCATTTAAGTATTTCCAATCAGTTTTGTAAAAGTCATAAGAACCTCTTCTAAATCCTGAGAATCCTAGGTTAAGCGCCATTTCTTCTGAATTTTCAAATAATCCATAAGCAACACCACCTTGACCACCAGCAGAAATGCTAGCTAGCATGTCATCAAAATCTAAAGCAGTTTGTCTTTGTAAGAAAAGCATGTTTTCTTCGATAGCACCTTGAGTATCTAGGTTTTTAAGAATTTCATCAAAATCAGAAATACCAGTTGCAGCAGTAAATCCTACTTCAACGTTACCTCTTTCTTCAATAGCAGCGAATAAACCTTCAGTACCTGGTAACTTATTGATTTGATAATCACCATTACCTGCAGCAACGTTTAATTCACCTTCAACACATACCATTTCTAAATAATCCTCAAATCTTAATCTAGTTTCAGACTCAGCTTTTAAATACCATAAGTATCCAGAAGCACCATCTTCAGTAGCAACTTCAACCCAACCGATTTGTGCCATATCAGAACCATTTACTATGTATTGGTTTCTAATAATAACTGGTGAGTTAGAAAATTGTTTAAAAGCAGGATCAACAGATATTCTCTGCGCATCAGCACCTGTCGCAGTACCAGTTAAAGTAGAACGACCTTTGCTATATGCAGAACCGTAAACAAATACTTTAAGACTTCCAGAATTAAAGTTGTTTGCAGCAGTATACTGAACACCGTCCCATGCTTGCACTGTAATGTTACCAACACCAGGTCCACCAAGAGTTACAGCAGTAACAATTGCTTTTCCTGAAGCACCAGTACCCTCATCTAATACAACTACAGTATCATTTACAGAAATAACCATATCTTGATCAGCTGCAGCACTTAATGTTAAAATAGTACCAGCACCATTTGCGGTCATATTATTATATGCAATATGTAATCTATTTTGCTCAGACCAGATTACTTGGTCAGAGGTCATTGGCATTTCTGCACCGACCATTCTTAAAAATCCAGATAACGTTCTGTTTCCATAACGCTCTACTTCAGCTTCGTAGACCTCTGGTAAATACTGTTGGATAAAATCATTAGCACCTCCAGTGTTGAACTTTAAATAATTGCTATTTAAAAGCTCTTGCTTCTGAGATGGTAATATTGTTCCAAACTGTGGAGTTAATGTACCCATAATTAATAAATTTTAAATTAGTTAAACTTTTTTGTTTTAATTTTAAGTTTTGTAGAGTCTGCACCACTAATCGATTTTACTTTAAAGCCACCGACGAAAACTTCACCTGTATTACCTTGTCTAGCTTTTACATCAGAAAGGTTTTTAGATTTGTTAACTACATCCTTAACGGCATCGGCTTTGCCTTGCTCATAAAAATGAGTAGCGATCTTATCTACGTTTTCAGCAGCATACATTGCTTTGTGATAACCAGCCGGGTCTACTACACTACCATCTGCATCTAGGAACTTCCCTATCAGATTGTTAATGTTTGATTGGTTTTCTGCAACTGCATCACGATTTTGTATGTTATACTTATACTTTTTGCCTCCAACTTCAAAATCAAAACCTTTGAATTGATCGTTGAAAAGCTGTTTAGTACTTTGTTTAAACTGCGTGTGTAGTTGCTCAGCCTGTTCTTGCTGTTTATTGTAACGATTAAAAAAGTCCATTGCTTTTTGCTGCTCTTGAGTTACACCGGGACGTAATTTAATTTCGTCATAGTATTTATTTTTCAAGTTGTCTAGATATGTTCTAGCTTTAGCAACTTCTTCTTTAAATGCTAACTTTTTCTTTCGTATATCTTTTTCCTCATCAATATCTGCATCCCATGTAAAATCTTCTAAAATAAGATCTACATCTTCAGTATCTAAATGAGGTTTATTTTTTTTATAATATTCTTTTAACAATGCTTTTTCATCGATGTTACTATAGTCAGCGTTTAACCTAACGTAATCTTCTACAGTACCACCTGTTTCTTTCATAAAGCTAACAAGCTTTTCTACATTTTCAGGTAAATCTACAGCTGGTTGTTCAACTGGTTTTACTTCTGGTTGTTTTACTTCTTGCTTAACTTCTTCTTCAGTTACTTCTTGGATCGGAGAAAACCCTTCAGTAGTCTCGTTGGACTCTTGTACAGGTTCTCCCATCTCTGTGCTATCTCCGGATGGTTTTTCCACAGATACCTCCTCTGTTTCTCCGATTTGAATGGCATCGTCTTCTTTTTTAATTTCTACTTTTTTAACATCAGGCTCAACTTCCACTAAAGGTTCTTTAATATTTACCTTTTGTATTTCTTGTTCTTTATTACCTAATTGTTTTGGTTTTCTAGGTTTTGATTTACCTTTTAAAGTAAATTCACCTTCTTGCTTCACCTCTACGGCTGCTTGTTTTTCTGACATAATATAATATAATTAAATAGTTAATACTACATGAAAGGTGACATGTCTAGTCCTGATTCAGCTTCAAAATCTATAGCTGGGCTATCAGTTTGTCTTTGCTGTATCATTTTACTCTGTTGAGTTCCTTCCATTTTTATTCTTTTATCTTTACGATCTTCTATTTCTTTTTCTTTTTGCTGTTGTTGTTGAACTTCTAGCTGTTTAAGTTCCATATCATTTTTATGTTGCTGCATCATTTTTTGTTGATCTAACTGTGCTTGCAACTGCATACGATCTTTTTCAAACTCACTTTTAGCTTTTTCATATTCTACATTAGCACCAGATATAGCTTGTTGTTTTTGTACTTCTGCCATAGCTGTTTTTTCTGCGGCTTGTGATTGAGCTTCTGCTTGAGCTTTAATATTAGCTTGTTGTGCTAATTGATCTTGTTTAGCTTTTTCTTTACGTTTTACTTTTAACATTTGATTAGCTAATTTAAGATTTTTAATTTGTCTTAAATCAATAGCATCTTCAACATCAATATTTTTAGCTTGTAAAGCTATTTGTATATTAGCTTCTAATTGTTGTTTTTCTTCTTCATCTGGTTCTAATTCTAAGAAAATACCAAAGTCATGTAAATTAAGATTAACAACCTCGTCTAATGTTTTAATGTTATATGTTGATATAGAGTTCTGTAACGACGCTCTAGTTAATGGAAACTCTAAAGCATCAGCTACTTTTAAGCTAATATTTTCTGCTAATTTAAGCGTTAAAAATAAGCTAGACTGTACAATATGTCTAGTTGCTACATTTGATGCGTTAGCGGCTAGTTTCTGTAGTCCTACAAGCGTGTTACGGTCTGGTAAACTACCATCTCTAGCTTCATTTAGTCCAGTCACGTCTCTTATCATCTGTAAATAGTATTGATAAGTTTGTATAAGACTTTGTATCTTACCTGCACCTGTACCAGAATTAAGTTCTTGTATTGGAACTTTACCTGGATTCATATCGCCTTCTTGCGTTAAGCTTCTACCAACAATGCTACCAGTTTGGAAATACATGTTTAATGCTTCTGCTGGATTATAATTAGTACCGTTACCTAAATCAACTTCAGCAAGTCCGTCCATATCTAAATAAACACCATCTGGTACCATACGAGATATAACTTGTTGTAGTTTTAAATGTGTAATTTGAACCATATCAGCAAAACCAGTACATTTACTAACTAATGATTCTATTCTACCTTTATAAATTCTAGGTGCACATATAGCATAATTCATTTTAACCTTAGTAGTATCAGCATAAGGTCTTGACATATTTTCAGCAAGCTCCCATTTAAGCATTGTATCAGTTCCTAAAACTTTAGCACCACTATATAATACTTCAATAGATCTTGAAACTTTTTCAAACATTTCGTTTTCTGGTGGATTAAATGTATCTGGCTTTTCAATAGCTTTCATTAATCCTTGATCTGTTTGTTTTATTTTAAATACTTGGTTATGATATGTTTTATAATCAAAATATAAAACTTGAACTGTATTAGAATCATAATCACCCCAGCCAGTAATATAAGATTTATTACCTGGCATTGCTTGTATTCTTTTTAATTCTTCTTCAGATATATTAGGAAACTCTTTTTTAAGCTCTGGTATTGTAATTGCTTTTAATTCACCTACATAGTATATGTCTTCAAAATTTGGATCTTCTGTATAAGAATATACCATATACGCTGGATCAACATAATCAACAGTAATACCTTCAGCTGTGTTAAAACTAGTCTTAGCTGCAGCGATACCACAAACAGCTAAATCCATATTTAATCTACGTCTAGTTAAATCATATTTATTTTGAGCAAGTACACTAGATATAGCTTCTTCTTCTGCTATTTCAACGCTTTGTTTATATGATAGCTGCATGTGAAGCTCTAGCTCTTCTGTAGTTTCTGGTATTATATCTGTATTAGGCGTTTGATATAAATCAATACCTAAAGTATTTTTTAAGTTATCTAAATATTCTTTAGACAACATGTCTTCATATATTTTAGAAGCGTAGTTAGTTCTTTTCTTTATTGACTCAGGGTCTTGAGCATAAGCTTTTATATCATAAGTTTTTGACGATATACCATTTACCACTATATCTACAAATTTAGACAATATTGGAACTGGTTTCCAGTCTAAGTTTAAATAAGATAAATCACCATTAATAGCTAACTCATCTTTGTATTTTTGTATTGATTGTTCACCTCTAGCATAAGATCTTAGCATGTGGAAATTATTCCAATTAGTTAAGTATCTATTACCACTAGTCCTTCCTTGTGAAAACCACTCTTGCTCTATAGCTTGAGCAACCTGTGTTCCATACTCAATACTAGCTTTTTCTGCGTCACTTACTACTTGACTTGGAAAAGGACTATTAGTGTTAGTGTATATATTCATTTAACTTATAATTTTTGATGTCGATCCTTTATTATTATATTTTTTAATACCTAAATCAACAGGCTTTAATTCTCTTTTTGTTACAGGCGTGTATCTGTGTTTATTACAAGCCATAAGAGCTAAACCTGAACTGATCGAAGCATCATGAGTTGTTCTGTTGTTTATATTAAATTTTGCCCAGTCTTCTAATGTTCTTTGAAAATACATATCTCCATATCCGGTTTCTTTTAAACCTACAAAAGTTTCTACATATGTTTCTATTGCTGCAGCATGAGCTTGTTTAATATCTTCACTAGAATTAGGTATACCACCTATTTCTCTTTCTGTTACAGATAATTTATTTCTTGCCTTATCGGGTCTATTCATTGCAAAACCTCTATAACCTCTACGCTTAAAATAATACAATAATCTTGGTTTATTATTTTCAGCAAGTATTGGCATACCATAAAATACGCAAGCCATTAACACATCTTCAAAAAATATTTCAGCTGTTTGTGGTCTTGCTATATATTCTAGAAAAAAGTGATTTGGCGGTGCATTTTCCATGCTAAATTTAGTAAGTCCATGTAATGAACCATTAGAACCTCTTTTATCTACTGTACCTGATATATCATATGGATCACAACCAAAAGCTCCCATATGTTCATTACTTGGATAATTTACACCATTTTTAATATATCTTCTATTTTGTATATTTATATCTGGTATCCAAGTAATATAAAATCTTCCTTGTTTATTTGGTATAAAAATAACTTTAGTATCTTTTTTTCCATCTTCCCACTGAAAATTACCTTGCGTTATGCTTATACTGTTTTTTAAATCTTCATTAAAATCTATTTGCTCGTATATTTTAGTTAGATTAAATAAAGATTGTTTAGACTCATCTCTAAAAGCATGCTTAGTTGTACGTGGAAACTGTCTATAAAATTCATTTAAAGCATCTTGATCTTCTTTTAATCCTTCTACTTCATTTTCCCAATACTCTACAACACCTTGCTTTATTGTTATTCCGTGAGGATCTTTAACTTCTTTTTTCGGTGTATCGAATACAGGTAGTCCATAAGAATCAATGTATCCTTCGTAATTCCATTCCATAGGTATGAACAAACTATATAATCCTGAGCGAGTCTGTCCATTGCTGTTTCTTTTTGTGACGTCTGAGTCATCGTATAATTTTTTAAATTCTTTACCTCCTTTATCTAAAGCGTTTGATGTTGAACCCATCATACACTTTCCAATAATTCTACTACCTAACCTTAACGTGGTCTTCGTGACCCTCCAGTTGTTGAGGATGTTGTTCGGCTTCTCCCATTTACCGGACTCGTCATGAACGAGGAGTTTGAGTTTCTCACCGTCGTAGGAGTTATCACCGGTGTTCTTCCAATCGATGGTGGTGTCAAGTCCCTGTAATTCGTCCTGTAAGGTTTCATCGGCTGAGGCGGTGAGCTTACGACGGGTGTACTTGGTTGCGGGGACACGGTAGGCAAGTTCGGTCTTTGGACGGTCCATTCCATCTTGGGTCGGCTTGAAAAAGAAGGGATAATTAACTGATATGGGTACCACCTTATCTGTGAACATCTTCTTTGCATCAGGACCGGACTTGGATAATATACCATACCTACTGTCACTTGATATGGTTGCCAAGTTAACCACCTCTCCTGAGGCCATGAAAGAAAACCCGGAACGCCTGTTCTTAAGGTAACACATCCCATAGGATCGTGGATCTGCCTTACAAGCTTCCCAGAAAATAAAGAATAATCTATTTGACTCTCTAAAGTCTGGTGCCCCGACGTCAATCTTAGACCACTGCAAGTACATGTAATGAGTGCCAGTAAGATAAGTAGGAACGCTTTTGTTATAAAACCAAAAACCTTCCTCCCTACGGGTGAACTCGTTATCAATGTAATCATACCATCTTTCTTTAAAATCCTCTGGATATTGTTTAAAATCAAATACTGTTTTTATCTTACTTAAAACTTTAGGATATTCAAACTGACTCCATTTATCATCTTTAAACTTATGAATATTCTTTGCTTTTGGTAAAGCTATTTTAAGATTTTGTATTTCATATATTTCACCTATTGTACCGTCTTTACTAATAACAACCATATCGTGCTGATCATTATAACCATACTCCCATTTTTTATGTTTATTATATTTTTTAAGAGTACTAGGCGTAATATAATTTTCTAGTATTGTATATAGAGTTTGCTCGTACATTATTTAGACCTCCCTTCTGCAAAACCTTTAAAGTTTGATTTTTTCTTTTCTTCAACTTTAGGTTTATCTTCTAACATATTTTTTTCTTCTTCAATACGATTAAGTATTTCAAAAGCATCGAATATAGCTAGTTTTTTTGTAGCTGCAGCATTTTTAAGTCTGTCTGCGGAAATATCAGGACCATAATCTATAATAGGTTCTTTAGCAACTTTGATTAACTCTTTAACTGCTACTTGCCCAGCTTGGATTATATTCTTCTTCGTTTCCTTGGTGCTCATATTTAATTACAATATCATTTGATTCCATACAATATAAACGTTTTCCCTCTACTAAAAACTGCCACTCTCTGTTTGGTTTAAAACCAACTAAATCTCCTTCGTTTATATTAAGGTTTTTTAAATTCGTATTACCGTGTTTTAATATACCTTTTAATTTTTGTTCTTTATTTGTAGTAAAATCACTCTTATCTTTTATTGGGTGCACAAAGCATCTGTTTGCAAATGAGTGCCAACCCTCAGAGTTTTTATATAAATATATTTGATCTAAACCTACAAAATAAAGATTATCTTTAAACCATGATCTACTAACTTTTTTATTACCACGCATGTCATAAAAAGTTCTAAATACATTTTGATGTATTACAATAGTATCACCTTTTTTAATTTTTGTTTTAAAAGCAATTGGTGTTTCAATTACTTTAGCTAGTCTATTTACAAAAGTCCATGATTCAATTTTAGTATTAACAACTAGTTTTTTATCACCAACTTGTATTTCATTATTGTATTTATCACCTAAAGGCTCTACAATAAAATCATATAAGCTTTTCATTAATATTCTAAATCGTACTCGATTGATATAGCCATGTTAGAATTAAATTTCTTCCATGGTAATACTTCATCGTTTTTCTTTATGTAAATGTTATAAGAACTATCAGAATCTTCAAATAAAATATGCGATATTTCATGACCACCATAAACTTGTTGGCCTACCGCATAATGCATTGCATCATTTTTATAATCAGTTCCAATACTGATTTTTCTGATGTTATGCATCTTTTTTATCCTCGATCTTCTCGTATGTACCATCAGCTAGATTAATACTAACTTTACCGTACTCTTCTTCTAGTTCTTTTTTAGTTTGTTCAACTTCACCTTCTAGTTTTTTAATCTCACCAGAAAGGTTAAGTTTTTCAATTTCTAGAACACCAATTCTAGCTAATAAATTAGTTAAAGCTTGTTGTTGTTCTGTTACTTTTTTTAATTGTTCGTCTTTAATTTTTGCCATTTTGATTTAATTTAATTAATTAATATGTTTCTTTATTAAATAGTTACACTTATTATTGTGTTTTTACTATATTGCGGTAGACGTTAAAGCGCCTCCATTTGCTACTGTTATTCTATATCTTGTTCCGTCAGGTGATTTTAATATTATACCTTTAGTATTTAAAGTAACTTCAACATCACCACTAGCAACTGTAAGCTTTGCGCTAGGACTGGTAGTTCCAATACCTACGTTGCCAGCACTAGTAATACGCATTTTTTCACTAGAGCTAGTGCTTATTCTTAAACTATCATCAGCGTGTTCATAATTAATTTCACCCGAAGTTGCTGTAGTATCGGAAAATCTAATGGCTGAATTGCCACTAGTTCCTACTGAATCTTTAATATCTATAGCAGCAAAACCAGAACCGCTGCTTCTTTCAAATCTAGCAACTGTTTCATCTGCACTTATAACATTTAATCTAGCATTTGGACTAGTAGTACCAACACCAAGTCCGTAACCTGACGCGAGCGTCATTGTTATATTACCTGTTTCTGGACTAAATGATATATATTTTGAAGCAGTGTTTACATCAAGATAAGCTCTATTGAGCCTGTCTCTTACTTTAAAACTAGATACATCTCCTGAAGTAGTACTAAGTCTTCCTACATATACGTAATTAGAGGTTGCATCAACCAATAAATCTCCTGTTGTTCTTCCAGCACCTTGTTCAAATACTTCAAATATTCCTGATGGCGTCGTAGTTCCAATACCTACGTTGCCTGCAGAAGTAATACGCATAGCTTCATTAGTAGTATTGCTATAAGTATGAAAAGTTAAATTACATGCATTTGCTAATGCTCCTTCTCTGTTAGATGCAATCATTGATTCTGCATTAAACATTGGATTAAATTTAATAGAAACTCCTTCACTGCCGCCTGAACCTATGTTTTCTAGATATACAAGATTAGCTGTTGCTGCATTGTCAGAAGACTGTATATGTAATTTAGCAGTAGGACTACTTGTTCCAATACCTACGTTACCAGATGAATCAATGCGTATTCTTTCAGAACCACTAGTGTATAATCTCATATTATTGCCAGCAGTGTGTAGATAAATTAAATTACCAATATTAGTACCAGAGCTGTCTTTAATTCCAATACCACCACCGTCATTGTAAAGATAACCTGAATAATTTCCATTGCCGTCAAATCTAATTGGTGTATAACTATTACCGCCTTCAACATGCAATTTTTCTGCAGGACTACTAGTACCAATACCTACATTTCCTCCGCTAGAAGATGTTAATAATACATTAGAACCACCAGATCCAAGTTGTGATATACCAGTTGCAATAAGTGTTCCGTATACATGTAATTTAGCCATTGGGCTAACAGTACCTATACCTACGTTACTATTAGAAGTTTGTATTGATATATTAGATGAACTTGCTCCTAAACCTGGCCCAAAACCAATTCTTCCATTTTCAGCTGAAAAATAACCTGTTGTATCATCGTCGCTTATAGAAATTGCAGCTTTATTATCACTTGATACAAATTTAGCTATTGTATCATCTGCTGTTACTACATGTAATGTTGCAGTAGGAGTTTCAACTCCAATACCTAATCTATTACTAGAATTATCCCATTTAAATAAATAATCACTTGAAAGATTATTACTAGGTTCCCAAAAAGCAATTCTTCCTGTACTGCCACTGCCAGTTGGATAAGCAGATAATAAGTCAACAGGATCTATTTGTATATTTTGTGCACCAGTATATCCTACTAAAAAATCTACTGTTCCTAGCGTTGTTTTTTGTGTAAATTGTGAAAACTTTATATTTGCCATTAGTGTACTATTTTTAATAAATCTCCTGTTCTGTAAACATCTCCTGTTGTTAATCCTCCTGCAATAGCCGCTGTGTTATCCGCGTATTCTGATACGCCTGAAATTTTAATACCTGCGCTTGTGGTTTCTAATTTTTTAACGTTATTGTGATAGAGTTCTACTGCACCATCTGTAATAGCTCTCAGCATATTTTCACCATTATTTTTTTGTAATCTAATAGTATCATTATCTCTTATTAATAATTCACCATTCGAATTAACTATAAGAGAATTACTACCATCGTGATATATATTCAACTCAAAATTATTTCCAAAAGTTGCTCTAGAATTATCAGGAAATGAAGTATATACAGTTCCTGCTGATGCAAAACTACCATCTAATTTAAAATATGTAGTAATACCACCTGAACCATCGTCACATCGAAAAATAATGTCTTTATCGTCTACAGTATTTTGTATATATAAATCTGAACCGTTAACATTTTGAATATAACTGTCAAAACCATCGTGAGATAATCTTAAATCACTACCTGTACCAAGTCTTAATTGTAAATTATCATTCAACCTTATATATTGATTTGTTACAATAGGTTTAGAAAAAAGTACTATTTCATCGCCACCATCGACTCTAAAATATTCAGTCAAACCACCACTACCATCATCAGCTTGAAAAATAATATCTTTATCAACGTTGTGGTTTCTTATATTTAAATGACCAATGTAACTGTCTATAAAGTTATCTGTTCCGTTATGTTGTAACCTTAAATCATTTCCTGTTCCAAATGATAAAGGTATATTATCTGGTAAGTTTACAAGTCCAGCGCCGCCATCAATAGTTAAATAAGTCATTAATCCGCCGCTACCATTATCATTTCTAAATATAATATCTTTGTCATCAGCGTTTTGTTGAATATAAAAATCACCATTAATATTATCTATTTGATTTAAAGAAGCACCTGAATTATGTTGTATTTGTAAATCATCATCTGAACCAAAAGATAAAACAACGTTGTCAATAAATCTTAAGTTTTTATTATATTGAACTCTATTACCAGCACCAACAATACTAAAATATGTATCTAAACCACCACTACCGTCATCACTTTGGAATATTATATCTTTATCATCAGCGCTGTTTGATATATATAAATTTCCAACTGTGTTCTTCATAATTGAATCTGTTGCATCGTGATATATTTGTAAATCACCACCAGTTCCAAACTTAGCAGGAATAGTATCCATAAAACGCATTTCTCTATCTATCTGAGTTCTTACATTATCACCATCTAAAGTTATGTAAGGAGTTACGCTACCTGCTCCATTATCACATTTAAATATAATATCAAGATCATCAACATTTTGTTGTATAGTTAAATTTCCTGTATCATTTATTAAAAAAGCATTTGATCCATCATGAAGAATACTAAAATTACCAGCATTTCCAAACTGTGCTCTTATACCATTTTGATGCTCTGTGTTTTTACTAAATAATGTTTTTTCTTGCCCACCGTCAACTCTAAAATATTCAGTAGTGCCGCCTGATCCGTCATCAGATATAAACTGTATATCTCCGTCATTAGCGTTATTATAAATTTGCAGATTACCAGTGACATTATTTATAACACTATTTGTGCCATCGTGATATATTTGTAAATCACTACCATTACCAAACTTGGCTTGTATACTATCATTAAATTTCATGCCATTAGGAGCAGCTACTACTAATCTTTCATTAGAGCCTTGTAACTTAAAATATTCAGTTATACCTCCACTACCATTATCTGCTTGAAAAGATATATCTGCGTTAGTAACCGTTTGTTGTAAAATTAAATCTCCAACGCCTGTTTGTTGAATATAACTATCAGAACCATTATGAACTAATCTTAAATCATTACCAGTTCCAAACTGCGCTTGCACATTATCTGTAAAAACTATATTACCACTCATTGTACCACCAGTAAGTGGTAAATAACCTGATAACGTTGCTGACAATAAATTAGCTGGGGATATTTGAATATTATTAGCTCCTTTGTAACCTACTACAAAGTCTATATCTGATTCTGTGTTACCGACTGTAAATTGTGAGAATTTTATATTTGCCATTTGTTATGGATTTTTTACCATGAATTTTAGTGAAGGAGTTGTATTCTCGGCTATTAAGAAGTCTATACCGTTTTCTCCAATTATTTTATCTATACTAGGAGAACTACCTGTACCTGGATCTACTGGTAAAGCTAGTACCGCATTTGCATTAGCTAATATTGAAGACATGTTAATCTAGTGCTATAATGTCAGACGCTGTTGTTCCAGCTGCTTTTACTCTAATTACTTGTTGAGGTATAAATGAAGCGTTACCAACGTTTTTCATAACTATTTCATCACCACCCACTGTTACAACTGCTACATCACCAGCGCCTCCAACAAACAAACTATAACCATCAGTACCTTGAGTTGCATTTACAGCACCACCATTACTTCTGTATATTTTATAATCGTTTGGCGCAGCCGCAGTTATACCAGGCGCTGCTAAAGTTAAAACAGTATTACTATCTACTTTTACTACTTGTGCTATTTCTGTTCCAGATATAACAACATCACCAGCAGTCACAAAATTGTTTCTGCCAATAGTAGAATCACCATCTATAAACTTAGCGCCAGCTGTTGTTAGTGATGTACCATTAGTACTACTAGCACCACTTAAATAAGCACCAGGTTGAGGAATATTTATTGTATCACTTGGAATTACCGCTATTGCTCTTTTTGGTTGATTTTGTGACATATTATTCATTTTAATTTTTATTGTTCTTAAATATATTACTTGCCTTTTCCGTCGTACGTCCGCCAAAATAGGCTAAGACTACTGCCATCATTACTTTTTCAAATGTATCGTTCCATAGTTCATTTATGTGAAACGGTATAGTTTCAACACTGTCTAATATTCCAGCTAATGAAAATATACATATACACCATATTAAAACTAATGGTCGTACGTTTTTTGACATCCATGAATCACTCATGGAGTCAGCTTGCCATCTTGATGTGATAGCTTCAATTTCTTTATTTTGTTGATCGTATATTAATTGTTGTAATTTTACTTTATCTTCAGCTGGCGCATCTGATTTAGTAATAGCTTCGATAGCTTCTTTTGGAGATGTTACACCTTGCAATACATTACCTAATGTAGGGTTTATTGCTGATGCTGCGCCAAACAATATTTGACCAACAGTTGTATCTTTAAACTTTTTACTCATGCTTTTCTATATGCTTCTGCTTCCCAAGGTAAATTTTTAGCTCCTTCTTTCATTTGAGCTCTTGAGTATTTTTTACCTTTCCAATATACATAGTTATCATCATAATCAAGATCGCCTCTACGCATTTGATCTATATGTACTCTTTCATGCGCTATAACCTCTGGTATTTGATGAGGTTTTAAATCTTTATTTAAAATGATAGTTCCATTGTTATTAGCTTTACCCATAACACCTGCTTCCATATCTACATGATATACTGGAGTATTGTCAATTTTATATGGAGGGTTTGTTAATTTAAAAGCCATAATTATTTTTTATAAGGAAATATTTTATTTAACGCATCTCTGCGTTTACCGCATCCGCAGCCACCGGGTATAGCATCAGCTAATTTTTTAAT
>Ga0208899_1002024_pt1 | contig 13930 bp, 29 predicted proteins | sample VirMetDEL_Nov_24_FD_184518 | JGI IMG/M metagenome (GOLD analysis project Ga0208899, IMG submission 184518) | Aqueous microbial communities from the Delaware River and Bay under freshwater to marine salinity gradient to study organic matter... | ecosystem: Environmental > Aquatic > Marine >... | reverse complement strand
GTTTTAGAAGGTTAATTTTTTTATATTCTTATTTTATATAAAAATAACTAACTAGGAGAAAACGATGAAGATAACTGCTTACATACCAGTACAATTTTATAATTACGAAGATATTAAAATTGATACACTAGATAAACTTAGGGAACATTTATTTTTACCGCCTGAGGATTTTAGAAATTTAAAAGATTTAACTGAGGCAACACATAATAGAAATAAGTTAAAAAGGTTTCCTATATATTTAGATAAAAAACAAGCCGAATGGGATTCTACTTTCTTTACTGGAGCTGAGGAAGGCGACTATGGGAAAGTATTAAAAGTAAGTATTAATATTGAGGAAGTAGTTTACAATCAATTAGAAGAAGAACAACAAATTCTAAATAAAAATGTTTAACTAGGATTTATTTTTTCTATTCTTAATTATTAACTAACTAATAAAAAAGGAGTAATTATGGATATATCTAAAAAAACGATTAAAGGATACATCGTAAATAATATAGACTTTCAACCAAAAAAGACAATCGAAAACGATCCAGTATCGTACATGGCCTTTCCAGCTCGTTTCGATTTAGACTTTGATACAGATAAATCTCAGTATCGAGCAATTTCTATCTTTTTAAATAAAGAGGACGCCTTAGAACACTGTGATTTTATTAAAAGTAATTATGGTGAGACAGCTATTATCAAAGAAGTAGAAATTAATATTAAATAGGAGAAAACGATGCTTCAATATAAAAATAAAAATGGTGATACAATAGAAAGATACGAAGATGATTGCGATAGTGGTGACGTATTTTATAACGATATAAAGGTCGGAACTTTCGATATTGAACACGATAGTAAATTAGGGAGTTATTATCATATTACTCTAAATAGCGGGAAACAGTTTCACGACCACTATCACGACGATAACGATATCATTAAACATATATAGTATTTACATCAGATAATTAATCGCTATATTAGGATAAATATGGCGATAACAATAGACCAAATCAATCAACAAATCGAAGCTACTTTATCCTCAATGGAAAGAAAGTTTTGTGAGGGTATAGCGCAAGGAAAAGGTAAGAAACAAGCGGCTGTTGACGCAGGTTATTCTGAAATTTCTGCTCACGTACAAGCTGCCCGCAACTTAAAGAAAGATAAAATTATCCAGTATATTGATAGATTGCGTGCTGATACAAGGCGCTTGACCAGTGAATCTATATCCAAAGAGGTTGAAAAGCTAGATAAATTGTATGTTGAGGCTAGTTCGAAGAAACAATATACAGCAGCAGTCAATGCGATAAGGCTGAAGTCTCAGTTGTTGGGGTTTTTGGTGGAGAAAAAAGAAGTTCAACACTCAACCCTTGACACTATGAACGATGACGAACTGACCAAGTATCTTGATCAAATCAAAGCAGACCATGACCTTGACTCTTGATCATGAACAACATACCGCATCCATCCATAGGGATCAGTAGGGATCCTAGGTACTAGGTGATCCGTACGGATCAGCAAGGATCAGGAGTATATATATCAACAAACAATATAATTAAACAACAGTAATAAAAAGGTTTACTAAGGATATAATTAATATATACTGGTACATAATTAACTAATAACAGAAAGAGAGAAATATATGAAAGCGATAAAAGAAAACAACGTACCTCTATCACTTAGAGAGAAAGGGGACAAAAAAGTTCTTTTCAGATTATTTAATCCGAAGAGAAACAAATCTAAGTCTTTCACTATCTATGAGAAAGCTAGACTTAGTGATACTCTAAAGCAAGCCTTTGCTAACGAATATCGAAAGGTGGATATAGAGTACGACACAACAGCTAACAATAGATTTAAAAAAGCTAATCTGTTAGTTGATGTACCATCTTATCTTTCTAAGGATAAGAAAAAACTATTTGAGGAATTACTAGCCTCAAATAGAGAGTTTATCAAAAATAATAAAGTACCTCAAAGTATTTTAGACAATCAAAAATACTTCGAGCAAATCGTATCAAAATTATAATCTAGCATCAGGGAGCGAGAATTAACTCGCTCCCTTTTTTTCTTGACGATGACGATGATCATGACGGATCCTTAGGGATCAGTATTTATAATAATAGTATTATATAGGTATAGGTATTAGTATAGGTAGATGATCCTTGAGTATAGATAAAATATATTTTAGCGTTTAACTATGACGAAAAATAAATATTAATTAAAATATATTAACTTAACTAAATAAATTAACTTATGCCTATTATATTATATTTTAAAAATTTTATTCTTTATTTATTTTTATTAATTATTTTATTTTCTTTAGCTATTTAGAACGAAACGAGAACGAAAATAAAAGAGAACGAAACGAGAACGAGCAAAAATTAAATATTTACTTTTCTATTTTTTTTTAGTAAATTTAATTATCTTTTATAAATTAAATCTTTTAATAAATAAAAGAGTTTATAGAAAGATAGAAAGAAGAAAAAAATGAAAAATATAAAAAACGATAAAAAAGAAAATACTTTAAAAGAAAATAAAGTAGCTTTATCTTTTAGAGAAAACGAAAATAAAAAAGTTTTATTTCGTTTATTTAATACTAAGAGAGAAAAAAGCGTTTCGTTTAATATTTACGAAAAAGCTAAATTCTCTACTACTATTAAAGAAGCTTTTAATAACGATTATAGAAAAGTAGATATCGAATACGATACTACGAAAAATAATCGTTTTAAAAAAGTTAATCTATTAATAGATTTAAATTCTTATTTAGATAAAAGTAAAATTAATCTTTATAAAGATTTAATTAATTCTAATAAAGAGTTTATTAAAAATAATAAAGTAGATAATTCTATTATCGAAAATATTAAATTCTTCGAAGATAAAATTAATAACTTAAAATAATCTAATCTAAATTTTATAAAGACTAGCGAATTAATTTTCGCTAGTCTTTTTTTTTATTCTTTTTTTAATTCTCTAAATTTTCTTTTTTTAAATCGTATTAAGTTTATACGAATTAAATCGTATAAAGTTTAAAAGCTTTTTGCGGCTTATACTCTAGTATAGGCTAGAGTAAGAGTAGAATGACTTATATGTGTATAAATTTTGTAGAAAAAAATTTTTTTTCAAAATAATACTTTACAATGGCTTTTTTAAATAGTAGCATTCCACCTATATATTGTAAAATTCGTAAGGAGTATTTATATGATTTACAAAAGCATCATGGAGAAAGCGAAGACTGTGTTATCTTTAGTCTCACAAGTATTCAAGGGCGTGGTCTCCTTTTTAATATCATGTTGGAAAATGGTGCATGCTTTTGGCGGTTGCCAATATGTGCCTTCTTTTCTAAAGATATGGAAAGGTCCGAAGTGCCCGATATGTCAAACGACCTTCTTGAGTTGTGGAACAGCTTTGATTATTATCATAGCGTTAATCATTTTAGTTTTCTAGAAGGTAACCGAGCAAAATTTTTTGGAAAAGATAAAAAATTGTATTTTGGTGAGTATCTGTTTACCGTTGATTGGTGCCACCCTGATGCCAATCTTCTTGACACAGATCATTCTGAAATTCCTCAGGAGCATAAGTGCGCTCATATATTGGAGCTTGACAATGGTAATTTCGCTGCTCAGCCTAATAACAGAATACTATGGCACATTAATTCGTTCACTACCAGAGATGAAGTCCCTGACTATAAAGTTCAAACAAATGACTGGAATGTAGAGAATAAGGATTGGCGGACCGAGGACACAGATAAGTTCTTCTACGAGATAGAAGAAAAAGGTTTTAAATCAGATTAAATCAAAGTATCATTGATCCATGACTATATCTATATTACTACCTACTCGTAAGCGAGTTAAACAATTAGAAAAATCCGTAGGGTCCTTACTCGATAACGCTAAGAATCCTGATAAAATTCAACCGCTTTTTGGTGTCGATGACGATGACACAGAAACTTTAGAATATTTAAAAAAAGCTAATTACAAAAATCAAAGTGTATTAAAGTTTAAACGTATGGGGTACCAAAACCTACATATGTATAATAATTCTTTATGCGCATATGCTCAGGGTACCTGGGTTATGTTTTTCAATGATGATGCTATAATGAATACTAAACATTGGGACGAAGTAATAGAAGCTGAAAAAAATTTTCATGTACTTAGAGTTAAAGAACAAACAGGCCACCCTTATAGTATTTTTCCAATCTTTCCTTGGGACTGGTTTAGATTATTAGATCATATTAGTTTACATGGCCAAAATGATGCGTGGGTATCAGAGATAGCTTATATGTTAGATATTATGAAAGACGTGGATATCGAAGTAACGCATGATAGAGCTGATATTACTGGTAACAATAACGATGAAGTTTTTAAAGAACGTGTCTATAAAGAGGGGCACCCTGATCAAGAAGGTGATTTACATCATGTAAAAATGTGGAACGCAAGAACAGCAGACGCAAGTAAGCTTGCTTGGTATTTAGAAAAAATAGGACAACCTTCTGTACATTGGAGAAAAATTGTAAGAAAAGAGATAGAGCCACTACATTTAGTTGCAAATAAATTTGACGAGTATAGAAAACGTGGTGCTATAGGTGCAGGAAAACAAAATGCAAGAACAGACATTAAAGGAACGATTAAAGTCAGCTATCCAGATATTTCAGGAGACAAAGGATCCTCGGGCAGCGGAAGTAATCGAACATCTCAATAAAATATTATCCACTTCTAAAGCTCGTAAAAATTTATTACAATACGCTAAACACATTTACCCGGGATACAAGGATCCTGCTCATATACAACTTATTGCAAAAAATTTAGAACAATTAGAGTCAGGAGAAATAAAAAGACTTGCAGTCTTTATGCCACCACGACATGGAAAATCTATGTTATGTTCAGAGTTCTTTCCAGCTTGGTATTTAGGTAATAATCCAAACGAATTTGTAATTCAATCGACATATGCTCAAGAATTAGCAGACGACTTTGGTCGTAAAGTTAGAAACCAGTTACAATCTCCAGATTTTAATAATGTCTTTCCTAGTGTTGCATTAAGATCAGATAGTACATCAGCTAAACGATTTCATACAATGCAAGGTGGAACATATACAGCAGTCGGTGCAGGTGGAGCTATTACTGGTAGAGGTGCGCATTTATTAATTATCGATGACCCGATAAAAGGTAGAGAAGACGCAGAGTCAGAAGTACAAAGAAGAAATTTAATTGAGTGGTATAAAGCAGTAGCTTACACACGACTTCAACCAGGCGGTAAAGTTATTATAATTCAAACTCGATGGCACCAGGAAGATTTAGCGGGTTACATTTTAAATGAAAGTGGAGAAGATTGGAAAGTTTTAGATTTACCAGCTATAGATAATTCAGGAAACGCTTTATGGCCAGAGGCATATTCAAAAGAAGATTTAGAAAAAATAAAAAATACAGTAGGTCAACGTGTATGGCAAGCTCTTTATCAACAGCAACCAGCTAACGAAGAAGGAAGTATTATCAAAAGAGATTGGTGGAATATCTACCAAGGAGATAAAATTCCTACATTAAGTTATGTAGTTCAATCTTACGATACTGCTTATTCAACTAGAAATACTGCAGACTTTTCTGCTTGTACAACGTGGGGAGTGTTCACTGCTAGAGATGAAAACAACGTTCCTTATGCTGCTTGTATTTTATTAGACGCTTGGAAAGATAGATTAGAATATCCAGAGCTTCGTAAAAAAGCTAATGATAGTTATTACGAATGGAGACCAGATCAAGTATTAATTGAAAAGAAAGCAAGTGGACAGAGTTTAATACAAGATTTAAGAAGATCAGGAATACCAGTAATTACTTATTCTCCCGATAGAGATAAAGTTTCTAGAACGCATAGCGTATCTTCTATGTTTGAAGGTGGATTAGTGTTTACACTTGACGAAGAATGGACTAAAAATGTTATAGAGGAGTCAGCGCAGTTTCCATATGGAAAACACGATGATATACATGATACATGTGTTCAAGCTTTATTGCGTATTCGTGATGGGTTTTTAGTAACTCACCCCGATGATCCAGAGGACGAAGATTATGAGACAAGAAAGCAACGTAGCGAAAACAAACATTATTACTCTTGATTCTTATAGAGTTACACCTAGAAAAGTAGTAACTAAAGAAATAGAAGATAGACAAGACGATGAAGTTCTTAATGCTTTTCATGATTCTTGTATAAGAATTAGTGCTAAAGTAGATATTAAAGGCTATGCTTTAGTAGCGTGGGACGAGAAAGGAGTACCTTGTATTTCGTGGTCTACTGGCCATGTAAAATCGCCTATAAGTGAAATGATGCTTCCTACCTTTACACATTCAGTATTTCAAGGTATATTGAATAAAAAATTAAGTACACCGGAGGACTTAGATGAAAAATAAACTTGGAGTAAAACAATATAGTGTTCAAGATGTTAAAGACGCTGATAAAAGATTTTACGACAAATTTCCTAGTGCTGTAGAAGACGCTGCGATGTTAAAAAAAGCAATGCAAAATCCTGGAGATGAAGTTGTAAAAATAGATGATCAAAGAAAAGCTGATCATATGCAAATGATGAAATCTTTAAAAATAGAAGTGGAGATAGAGTAATGGCTAAAAAAGAAACTAAAGAAGTCGTACAAGATATTATGGATGTAGATTTTGAAGATACATCTAAATCTAAAATGATCGATGATGATGGCTACGAAGAAGGTAAATCTAAAGATAGAGAAATGGTAGCTAACGCTGATACTCTAGGTAATTATACTGGAGGTATTTTATACAAAGGTAAAGTTAAAGATTATCCAGGAGCTAAAAAACTTTTAGAAAAGAAAAAACCAAAAGTAATTCCATTAAATCCTGATTTTAAAAAGAAAGGCTAATATGAAAAAAAATAAGATGATGAAAAAAGGTGATCTAAATAAAGATGGCAAAATGTCTTCTTACGAAAAGAAAAGAGCTATGGCAATTGCTAAAGCTATGAAAAAAAAGAAGAAGAATAAAAAAAAGTAGATGGCTAAACAAAAGTTTGTCCATTTTGTACCTAGAGATAAACCACCTAAAAGACCAAGGCGACATAAAAAGAAATTGAATAAAAATGAAAAGCGTAGTTATAAAAAATATAATAGACAGGGTAGATGCTAATGCAAGAATTTATTTGTCCTAATGGTCGAATGTCAGTTAATGGAGTTTGTCCAATATTTGAAGGTGATGATGGCCAAATAAAAGATTATCAAACACCAAAAAATTTAAATAAATTAAAAGAAGATAGAAAGAAAAGTGGTTTCTTTAAATTTGATTTTGAAAAAGAAACTCCATCATCTAAAAAAAGTGCGAGTAATATTATAAATGAAAATATAGGAGCTTATAATTCTTTTATAGAAAAGAATTTAGGTATACCTTCAAGTGTTCAAAACGTAGCCAGAGTTGGTTCAGCTATATCTGGTTTTGGAACTTACGGAGTTATAGGAGCAATTGCTCCTTTTGCAATTCCATTTGTTGCAGGTGCTTCTTTAAATATGAATCAACAAAAACAACAACAAGCACAGCAAGAAGCAATTGCAAGAGGTATGCAAGAATCAAACAGAGAAAATAAAACTGGTGGTTATCAAGCTGGATATAGTAGTGATTTTATGGAAGGACCATCTGGTGCAGGTTATGGTATGGGTGCAGCAGATAAAGGTGGCTCTGATACAATGGGAAGTACTTAATTATGGCAAGAACAAGAATAAGACCTAGAAGAAGACGAGAAAGACCAATTAAAACATCAGTTAAATCTGGTAACTTTAGACCAACTAAATCAGGAGCAGGAATGACACGTAAAGGTGTTATGGCTTATAGACGAGCTAATCCTGGTTCTAAATTACAAACAGCAGTTACAGAAAAAAAACCTACTGGTAAACGTGCAGCTAGACGAAGAAGTTATTGCGCAAGAAGTTTAGGGCAATTAAAAAGAAGCTCTGCTAAAACAAGAAATAATCCAAATTCTAGAATAAGACAAGCTCGTAGAAGATGGAGATGCTAATCATTATTTTCTAGCCTTTAGAAAAACTTTTGTTATATAATACCCATTATGAACTTAAAATGGGATCTGAAAAAACAAATAGATGAAAGACGTAAGCAGGAATCTGCTACGTTTCAACTTCGTAAAAGAAGTAAAGAAAGTGTAGCTAGACCTAAAGCTACTAGAAACATTACATCTAGCGATCCAAGATTACAAGGAATATAATGGCTAAAAGTCCTAAAACAACAGGCGAACATTTAGTTGCTCTTTATGGACATGTCACTGGCTTAAAAAAAGATATCAGCATAATTAAAAATAATCATCTGAAACATATGCACGATGATATTGAAGGTTTGGGTGGCAAGATAGATAAAATCTATTGGGTATTATTAGCTGGAGTGGGGACTGCAGCATTGATGTTATTAGAAAAACTTTTATGAAAATAAATGAAAATACTAATATTGGACTTCCATTAAGAAATTTAATTGGACTAATAGGTGCTATCATTGTTGGTGCATGGTTTGCTTTTGGTGTAATTGAAAGATTAAATAAATTAGAAACTAAAAATCAATTATTTGAGCAAGACCTATTAGCAGCTAGTGCTCAAAAACCAATTGACCAAGAACAATTTATGTTATTAGAACATATTGCACAACAAGTAGAAAAATTAGAAAAAACTCAAGAACAAAATATGACAAATAAAGTCAATATTGAGCGTTTACAAGCTGACGTAGAACGATTACAAATAGATGTTGAAAAATTAAAAGATTCAGTTAGGGCTAACATTGGTAAGTTAAATGGAAACTCCCATTAACGCAGGATCTTTTCAAGAATACGATTATAATAACGAAGACGCAGAGTGCGAGTGGAAACAAAATGATAAAAATAGTATTTGCTCTATGCCTGTTTGTGAATGGGCAATTGGTGGAACACAGGATTCAGGACAGTTTATCTACCTGTTTGAAGATGAAGCGTGAAGCTACTAGGAATATGGAAATGACTAATAAACAATTTATATGCGGCGAAGTAGAAGCTGAAATTGTTAAAAATGTAGATGGATCAGAGAGTATTAATAAAATTATTAAACCAAAATAATACTTTAAAAATTTAAAATGATATCTTATATATAGTTCAAAATAGGAGGCAATATGTTTAATATATTAGATTTATTTGACTACAACAAACAAAAAGAATTCTGGACTTCTTTCAATAAAAAGCTAGTAAAATACATGGAAGACTGGTCAGATGATGTAAAATCATCTTTCAATAAGAAATAACCAAAACTCCCTTTTGTTGGTTTAATCACTGGAATAATTTACTTTATTCCAGTGATTTTTTGTTTTATAAGTATATAGGAATTGATATGGTGTGAACCAGGAGGTATTGATGGAAACATGAGAAAAACAAAATCGCAGAAAAAAATCTCTAAAGTAATGAGAGAATATAAAAAAGGGAAATTACCTATTGGTAAATCAAAGAAAAAAGTTAAGTCAAGAAAGCAAGCTATCGCTATAGCTCTTTCTGAGGCTGGTAAATCAAAAAAGAAAAAACGTGCTTAATAGAGGAGGCTTTAGTAATATTATGAGTAAACCAGGATTGTATGCAAATATAAATAGAAGAAAAAGAAAAGGTATTTCAAGACCTAAATCAAAATCAACAATTTCAAAAGAAGCATATGCAAATATGAAAGCGGGTTTTCCTAAAAAGAAAAAGAAAAAAACTAAAAAAAGCAAAAGAGCATAATGGCATTAGAAGTTGAATTAGAAAAAAAGAAACTTGAATATACTAACGAAGATGGTCAAAAAGTTAGAGTTGATATAGATCAAGAAGAAACTGAAAAAGAAGAAGAAGCATTTGAGTCAAATCATTATTCTAATTTAGCAGAAGAATTAGATGAATCTGAAATAAGATCAGTTGGAAGAGATTTAATTAAAGCTTACGAAGATGATAAATCTTCTAGAAAAGATTGGGAAGATCAATACTCTAAAGGATTAAAAATGTTAGGAGTAGTTGTCGAAGATAGAAATGATCCTTTTCCTGGAGCTTCAGGTGTTCATCATCCATTAATGTCAGAAGCTGCAACTCAGTTTCAAGCAAGAGCAGTAGCTGAAATGTTTCCAGCAGGTGGTCCTGTTAAAACTCAAATAATGGGTAAACAGTCTGATAAAAAAATTGAACAAGCTCAACGTGTTCAAGACTTTATGAATTATCAAGTTACAAATCAAATTACAGATTATTTTAATGAACTTGATCAAATGTTATTTTTCTTAGCTCTATCAGGCTCAGCATTTAAAAAAATATATTTCGATAATACTTTAGATAGAATTTGTAGTAAATTTGTACCAGCAGAAGATTTTGTAATTTCATATCAAAATACAGATTTAGAAACTGCAGAGAGATATACTCAAGTAATGAAAATATCTCGTAATGAATTAAAGAAACATCAGATATCAGGATTTTATAGAGAAATACCATTAAGTAAAAATGATAGTGGAAGTAATGATCAAGATACCGTAGAACAAACTATGCAAAGATTAGAAGGTATGTCACCTTCTCAATCTGATAAAATACATACAGTTTTAGAAATACATGCTAATTTAGATTTAGGAGAAGATGATGATGGATTAGCTTTACCTTATATTGTTACAATTGATTATGATTCTACACAAGTATTATCTATTAGAAGAAATTGGAAAGAAGATGATACTTTAAAAAGAAAAAGAACTTATTTTATTCATTATAAATATTTACCAGGTTTAGGTTTTTACGGTTTTGGATTAATTCAAATGATCGGCGGTTTACAACACGCTTCTACAGGTGCTTTAAGAGCTTTATTAGATTCAGCAGCATTTGCAAATTTAAATGGTGGATTTAGAGCTAAAGGTGCAAGAATAGAAGGTGGCGATATAACAGTTTCTCCCGGAGAGTGGGTGGAGGTCGAAGCTTATGGAGATGATCTTCGTAAGTCATTTATCCCTTTACCATTTAAAGAACCTTCACCCACATTATTACAACTTTTAGGAGTTTTAACAGAATCAGGAAGAAGATTTGCATCAATTGCTGATGCTATGGTAGGTCAATCTGCAGGTAGTGGTCCAGTAGGAACTACAATAGCTCTTATTGAACAAGGTAGTAAAGTATTTTCTGCTATTCATAAAAGATTACATCAAGCTCAAGGTAGAGAATTTAAATTAATCTATGAATTAAATGGAGAATATCTAGATGATGAATATCCTTATGAAGTAATAGGAGAAACTAAAAAAATTAGAAGAAAAGATTTTGATTCTGCTATTAATGTTGTACCAGTAAGTGATCCTAATATATTTTCACAAGCTCAAAGAATAGCTTTAGCTCAAACAGGACTTCAATTAGCACAACAAGCACCTAGTATTATTGATACTAAAGAAGCTTACAGAAGATTTTTACAAGCTTTAAATATTCCTGATTATCAAGATTTAATAATTGAAGATGAAGACGTACCTAGACGAGACCCTGTATCTGAAAATATGGCTTTATTAAATGGTAAACCTATTAAAGTATTTGAAGATCAAGATCATCAAGCACACTTAGCAGTACACCAACAATTTATGATGGATCCAAGATTTGGTGGTAATCCTCAAGCTAAAGAAGTTTTATATCCATTAATGATGGCTCATATGGGTCAGCATATGGCATATTTATATCAACAACAAATGCAAGCTCAAGTACAAGAAGGTATGCCAACATCTTCTGGACAATTTAATAAAGAACTTAAAGATGAAAAACCACAAGAAATTAGTATTGAACAAGAAAATAGAATTGCTGCAGCTGCAGCACAAGCTGCTCAACAATTAATGGGTAGTATGCCACCTTCACCAGAACAACAAAAAATGCAAATGGAACAACAAGAAAAGCAAGCACAATTACAATTAAAAGCTGAAGAATTAAATATTAGAAAAGCTAGATTTGCAGAAGGTGTTAAAAATAGTGAAAGACAAAATGCAAGAAAAGATGCTGAGACTAAAGCTAAAATAGTAGAGACAGCTTCTAAAGTTGCAAGACGAGATAGATAATGGCAGTATCAGGAGAAGAAATAAGACAAGCTAAAAAATTTTTAGAGAATAAAAAATACTCTATTAAAAATGTTAAACCTAGACTTTTTGCATTAGTTGCAAAAGAGTTACAAGTAAAATATACAGACCTTTTAAATAGGTTTGAGAAAGCATTAAATGTCGGAACGTCTGATCAGAGCGATCAAAAATAATATTAAAGATTATAATACAGAATTAGGTAAAAATTTGTTGTCTAAAGGTGTAGATAATATAGAAGAATTTAAACGTGTCTATGGTATGTCACAAGGTTTAAATAAATCATTAGAAATTATTAATGAAACAGTTGAAAAATACCAGAAAGGAATAATAGAAGAAGATGATTAGTAATGAACAGTGGGCAACAGATAATGATGTGCCTACTCCAGATAAAGTACCACAACCAGTTGGTTATAGAGTTTTAATTAGACCTAGAGGTGTAATTGAAAAAACTAAAGGAGGAATTTATTTGACTGATAATTCTAAAGAAACACAATCTTATATGAATTCTGTAGGTCAAGTAATAGCTATGGGTCAAGAATGTTATTCTGATAGAAAAAACCCTTGGTGTAAAGTTGGAGATTGGGTAGTTTTTGGTCGTTATGCAGGAGCTAAAATATCTGTACAAAAAGTCAAAATGGTGATAATTAATGACGATGAGGTACTTGCTACACTAGATAACCCAGAAGTAGTATCTCAACAATTATAATATACGTTGACATGTGTCAACGACAACATAGGAGAAAACTATGATAGACAATGAACAAGAACAGAAAGAAATAGAAGTTAATTTAGCTGATGATTCTTCAGAAAAAGAAATAGAGATTCCTAAGAATCCTATTGATGATTTAGTAGAACAAGCTGAAACTTCAGAAAGAGAAGAATCAACTGAAAATGAAAAGGAAATTAAAGTTCAAGAAACTAAAAAAGTTCCTGCATATTCAGATGATATGCCATATTCTGAAAAAGTTCGTAAAAGAATTGCTAAAGAAGTGGCAAAAAGGGCAGAAGCAGAACAAAAAGCTGTTGAATTAGAACAAAGATTAGCTGATTTAGAGAAAAAAACTTTTGATATAGCTAATAAATCTTTAAAAAATCAATATTCTACAGTTTCTGCACAACTAAAAGAAGCTATTGAACAAGGAAATACTGATACTCAAGTAGAATTGTATGAAAAAATGGCTGATATTAGAAATCAAATGTCAAAAACTGAAGAATATTCTGCAGAAAAGCCTAAAACTAAAAAAAATGACGCAAAAGTACCGCCTTTAGCAGCAGATTGGGTTAAAGAAAATAGTAGTTGGTTCAATAAACCAGGTCGTAGAAAAGAAACAGCGATGGCTTATGGAATTGATGCTGAATTAACCGAAGAAGGTTGGGATGTTAATGATCCTGGTTACTATGATGAAATGAATAAACGACTAAAAGATAGTGGTTTAGCTTTTTTCAATAAAGATGAGGAAAACACTTCCAATTCTGCAAAAAATGTGGTACAAAAGAACAACAGAGTGCAATCTCCAGTTGCTGGTGTTAGTCGTAAAAAAGCTACTGACAGTAATAGAGTGAAGCTTACTCAAGATGATCTTGCTACAGCTAGAAACTTTGGCATAGACATTAATGATGAAGCGGCACTAAAACGGTTTGCTAAGGAAGTAAAAAACTTTAGCACCAATACGTGAACTAAAGGAGCACGACTATGAGTAATAAAATAAAACACGAAACTCAAACTGAGAAATCAAATAGAGTTTCACATTGGCAGCCAAGTAATTTACTTGAAGCGCCTGAACCAAGAGCTGGTTACAAACAAAGATGGATTGCAACTATGATTTTGGGACAGGATCAGCCAACAAACGTTGCTAAACGTATGCGAGAAGGTTGGCAACCTCGTGACCCT
>Ga0208899_1002023_pt1 | contig 13940 bp, 7 predicted proteins | sample VirMetDEL_Nov_24_FD_184518 | JGI IMG/M metagenome (GOLD analysis project Ga0208899, IMG submission 184518) | Aqueous microbial communities from the Delaware River and Bay under freshwater to marine salinity gradient to study organic matter... | ecosystem: Environmental > Aquatic > Marine >... | reverse complement strand
CCTGAACCTGAAGAATTATTAGAAGCAGAACTAAAATGCTGTACTACTCCGTTAATTTTAGTAGCGTAGGATTCTGCGGTATCTCGATGATCCAAAGCATCATCCCTATGAGCACCTACGGAGTCATTAACTGTATCTGCGTATGTCTTATTTACTGCATCATTACCAGCACTAGGAGTGGGTACATTTTTTATAACTTTGGATTTAGCATCCCATTTACCATCGGTGACCAATGGCATTGCATCGTTAGCAATATCAATACTTTCTTGTACAATATGTAACGACTGTTTAGCTTGGGCATCAAGGTCTTGTTCTGTAAGTACCGCAGCGTTAGCATAGTCAACATACGGTGCATCCTTTTTGGATACTCTAGTAAGTCTTACAAGGTCACTGTTTTGTGGGTTAAGTGAGGACCAAGAAGTATCGCTAGTGTTTATTTCTACTCTACTATTAGTAGTATTTACTATCCACAAATCAGTATTAGAAGATCTATCTAGTGTGTTTACTCCTAAGGTTACCTGAAGGGTATCTCCAACATTACTAACGTATTTATCTGCTTCAAGTTGAGTAGTGCTAAATAATGGAGTGTAGTCTAGGGTAGTATAGGAAAGGTCATAGTAATCTACTCCTCCTACAGTTCTTTTAGCACTCTCTAATGCTGATACTGTAGTTTCAAAATATGAATATGCCATTATTGTGTTATGAATGGATTAGTAATTTCACGAGATTCTCCTGCTTTTTCTTGGAAATATTCCCATCTATCTTTTAGGTGTGGACGGACATATTTCCCATCTTTTTTTTCATAAAGGAAATCATCTAATGCATCCATTTTATTACCTCTTAAAGTACTTGATATTTCAAAAGCTAACTCAGATGCAGTCATTTTCCCACCTTCACTTTTAAGACGATATTTTTTTGTCTTTAACTTTTCTTCAAACTTTTTATTTTTTTCTCCGTATAGTTTTGCCCACTGGTATCGTTCTTCAGGTTCTAATGGTATTACATAAGTACCACTTTTACCTACTTGCATAATATTCCAAGTACTAGGATGTGATAAACCTCCTGAAGAAAGATTACCAAGTTGTTGAATCCTTTTGTGAAGCATTGATTTGTTCTTATCCTTAATCTGTCCAGGAACAAGTATTGTTTGAAGTGCATGATTAGGATCATTTAAACGCTTTGTTCCCATTGGGAACCCTAACATATCTAGTTTAGGTATTTTTAAAACATCTGGTGAAAATACATGACGGTATTTTTCTTCTATTTTTAATAGATGGGTTTTCCAAATGTACTCAAGAACACCCTTTGCTTGGTACATACTGTCTTCATCGGTTTTAAAAGAAAAATCATCTATGTCATCTTTTACTAAAGCTACTTTATTATCATAAATTGTAGGATCAATTGCTTTGTTAATTCCACGTATAGCACTACTGTAAAAAGACGATGCAGGATTTATAAACTCTAAGTAATTAATTGCTGGCCTATAAATGTCACCTTTATTTTCTGGAGTAAGAGTTGACAATATATCATCAGCATTTTTAAGTAATGTTTTTTCTGTTAGTATATTTCTAAACTGGTATATTGTATCACCCCAAGCCCGATCCAAAGTGTCATTAAGTTTTAACTTTTCTTCAGTAGTAAGTCCTTCTGTTTGTTCTACTTGTTTTCTATAAGCATGATAAAGACCTCCTAAGACCATAGGGGTAATCATAGGATCTAGTTGTTGTAATCCTACTTTTTTATCTCCTATATCTAAACTGGGAGAAGCAATGTCTTCTTTTGTTTGTTGTTGGAATTGTAATCTGTTTTTAGGATTAAGTACTTCAAAGTATCCTGACTCTGCTAATTTATATCCTGTGAATACTAAAGCACCTCCAGTAATAGTTTTACCTACTGCTAATTGTCTTGCAGCAGGATCTTTTGTGAATATTTTTCTAGAACCTAATAAACCTCTATCAACAATTCCTTCTTGTAGTAATCTAACGATAGTTCTAAAGAATGGTATTTGAGAAAGAATACCTGAAGATATTCCAAATTTACCAAGATCTTTTAAATTACGTTCAACAGTACTACCTTTACTAGGAGTATCTACTTTACTCCTTAATCTATCAAATTTGGCAAGATAACTGTCAGGTTCAAAAGGTTGTGCAAACACTCCTTTACCAGCTAGGTCTTGAGCTTCAAGATGAATGTCTTCAGGTATTTCTCTAAGATACTTAAGATATCTTCCTTGTAGTTCAGTGCCTTTAAGACCTTCTTCAGCAGCTTTTCTGTAAGCTAATGAATGAAAATGCATTCTGTAATTAAATGCTTTAAAGATCTCATCATTAGACATTAACAGTCTACCTGGAAGTCCAGTAATGCTTCCAAACACATCAACAAATTTCCTTAAGTATGGAGTACTGACATTCCAGTTTTCTGCTGTTATAGGATTGTCGTAAGTAAATGCATCTTTAACATACTTATTGTCAGGACCATTACGTTTAAAAGCTTTCATGCCAGCGTACAAAGGACTATTTTTAAATCCTTCTACTCCATATAATCCTGTCATTTCTAAAAATGCTTGCATAAAGCCAAACTGCATTGCATTAAACTCACCTCCAGTAATACCACCTTTTGCTTCTTTACCAATGGCTTTTAATGCTCCTCTTTCTACAGCACCGTATGCAGCTCCAATCCCTGTTTCGGCAAGTTGCATTCCTAGCATAACCGTAGCACCAAATGAGTTTGCCATTTGTGTCTTAGGTAAACTAAGCATCCCATTAATTGCCGTAAAGATAAGACTTCTTCCTGTTTTACCTACAAGGCTATGCCGTAACATAGCTGACAATTGTTCTGGAGTATCCATGTTGGAAAGGTGATCAATTAACTTTTCGTTAAGTTCACTACCACCAAGGGTATCCAGTATCTGTGCTATATTTTTACTTTGATTAAGTGTGCTTTTAGAATGGTATCTAAGAGCAGCCATAGTACGAGCAATGTTAGTAGGGATACCTTGGACATGAGATTGAAAAGCAGTATGACGAACCATAGCCCTTCTAAGTTCTACTTTTGCTTGTTCCCTATCTTTAAATCCAGCTTTAGTAATTAAACTTAGATCACTTCTAGAATCTTTAAGTAATTTTGTAAGTGACCCTACGTAACTAATCGAGTCTACTACAAGGTGTCTAAGAGCAAGTACAGTAGAATCGAGGTGTTCAGTCTCTCCTTTTATCATTAAAGCTACTTTGTCCATTCCACCAACAAGTGCAGTTATGTCTGCTTCTGCTTGGCTTACATTAGCTTTAGTAATAATATGTTTTCGGATTTTACCAGCTTTAGACTGTACTCCTTTTTTCTTATGAGTACCTTTAGGATACTTTCGTTCTATTACTGTAGCAATCTCTTGTATGAGTTGCTTAATATCGTCAGGAGCATTAATCCTATTGTAATTAACTCCAAGAGGAGAAGAATTAAAGTCTGCTACATCTCTAAAATCTAAGTCTGTTTCTTCAAATACATTAGGTTTAATTTTCCTAGTGTTTATGAATTGATAAGTAGGAGGTTTAACATTACTTTTGATAGTACCATCTACTTCTTCTAAAGGAGGTGGAACAGGATTTTCTTCAAAGTTCTTTATGGTTACATGGTTTTCTGGATTGTACTTTCGGAATACTGGTCTTAGTACTTTAAGTACTTTATCAACTGCTACAGAATCTAAGAATCCTCCAAGGAAGTTCTTTACTCTTTGGACATACTCAGGATCATCTGGATTCTTCATGAATGCTTTTACAAGCGGAGTACTCTCTTTGTCAGCACCGAATAACTGAAGAATAGCATCTACTGTATTAGGGTTATCCGCAGCTTTACCAAAAGCTTCTATAAGACCCCCTGAGATAGCATCTGCGGTCATTCGGGGCATCTTGTAGAGTCTTGTAGCTAACCCACCTACTCCCAATGCAGGAACACCAGTAGATAAAGTTTCACCTATGAGATCTCCAGTGAGACTATCTGAAATAACTCCATCTTTACGCATTTGGTCATCTGTCATAAAGAATGGTGTCTCCCTTAGGTAATCCCTGACAGAATTAGGAAATGGTTCTGTAACCATCTCATTAAACTTTCCTGCGGTTTGCCAAGGTGCTTCTACTATTCCATTTGTGACATCATCCCAGAATCTTCCAGGACCACCGCTTTCATACCATTCAGTTGCACTTTGTTTCACCATCTGGAATGTTTCCTCCGCAGAGGGCATTTCCATTTCCCTGTTAGCACCTTTTATAAACTCTTTATCGGTATCCTCAGACTCCGATTCTGGTTGTATAAAACTTTGTCTAGTTTTCATAACTTAAATTAAGGTGTATTTTCCATGAACCACAGAACAGCTTTGTGAACGCTTTCTTTTTTATTAGGATCTAATCCTTTAAACATTCCTCTACCCATTATATAATCATTTTGTATAGCTAATTTTGCTTGTTTTTGGTCTGATGGTATTCCTTTATATTTATTATACCTCTCATTCGTACCTAGCTGGGTAAGATAAGGAGCAAATATTTTATTAAACTCTGTTGGATTAGTATCTCTTTCAGCATAAGAAGCTTCCATGTCTTCCACAGAATACGTTACTTTTTCTACTTCTTTATCTTCTGGTTCAGTATCTATTTTTCTGTTAGTAATATCTTCTAATACTTTTTTTACTAATTCTGCTGATTCTCCTGCTTGAACTTTTGATCTTTCTTCTAGTTCTATAAATTTATCATTATTATGTATTTGTTCTGCTAGTATTTCTCCTTGTTCTGCTACTTGATCTTCAGTGGGTACACTATCTAAACTTTCGGCCCATTTTCTCATTTGATTTTTGAAAATAAACCTAGCTTCATTATAAGCTGCATATATTTCTGCTCTACCAGTTGCAGAAAACGGAGATAGTTTTCCTGGATTGTATCTACCTATTGTTCTCTCAAGTATATTTTTATATGCTTCGTATTTAGTCCAAGGGTAATCTCTAGGATCTTTTTTGACATAACCACGTAGTCTTAAACCATCACTAATGGTTAACTCTTGAGTTGCAATGCTTCTTGTAATGTCATCTTGAATAAGGAATTGCTCTGCTTCATCATTAGGATCTCTAGCATCAATTCGATCTAGTAAATCTGTAAATACTTCTGTATCTGTTGTGGTAGTTGCAGGAGCATTTTCTTCTTTAGCAATCTTATTGATTTGATCAAGTTTACTGTAAATTGTAAAAGGGTTAAATCCAGCATCAGTAAATAATTGATGATTATTTTTAAGTACTTCTCTGTTACCTTCTAAATTTAATGGATCTTTAAGCATTGTATCAAACAAACGAATTGCATTTTCTTTTTTTTCATTCGTTTTTTTGTTTGCATCAGCTACAGATTTTAATTGACTTGCTTCCTGCCATAATCCATATAGACGAGTTCTTTCTTTTCCAAGTTGACCTAATAACATTGTTGCTTGTTCCTTGCTAATAACATTGTTACCAAGGTCAGTAAATATATCTTGATGAATCTTTGCTATATTTTCGGTTATACTTGCATACTCATGGTAAGCATCTACATCTGTAATTTTTGTAAGATCATTAGATATTGTTTCACCAATTCTTCCAGTTACATTATTAGATTTAAGCTGGTCTCTTTCGTTATTTAACTTGTCTATTCGTTCTGCTGTTTTATCCTGCCTATCGTCTGAAAACTTTTTAAGTTCTCTTGCTTGATCTAATAATTCATCAAGGATTTTTGATTCTTCACCTGGTTTGGCTAATGCCACAAATAATGGCATATTTGCAGATATTAATTCCCTGTTTCCTTGAAGATCATAGTCGTGATTTTCTATGTGTGTTCTTATTGTTGATACAACACCACCTAAAGACTTTTGTTCTAACTCTTTAGTTTTTTCAGTATATCTTTCTACTTCTTTTCTTTTTTCTTCTTCTAATTGATTTCTTTTAGAAGTCCATGAATTAGCATAACTTGTAATTTTTTCAGATAATCCTTTAACTTGTACTAATGGAGGACCATTTTTATTAGGTTTAAAAAGAAATTCAGGATTTATTCGATCAAGAGTTTCAAGAGTAGCATTCTGAAGTCTTCCTTCTAGAGCATTAATAAGCATTATATCTTTATCAAGAGTGCTTATAGTACTTCCTGGGCCGATAATACTATCTCGATATTCGGGCCATTGGTCTGGAACTGCACCAGTTTTAGGAAGTTTATTAATAAATAAACCTACGCTTGTTGCAGTATCTCTAAGCATTCCATCTGCTATACCTTTTGCATAATCCCTAGCGTATGCTTTACGATATACTCCTAACCCTTTTTCTATGTTAATAGAAGAATGGTAATCTCTTCCAAATCTTTGGTATATTTCATTTCTTAGTTGTCCTAACTCTAAACTGAAATAAGTTTCAAACTTTATAGGAGTTCCGTCTGGATTTTCTTCAGTGACTGATCCTTCTTTTGTAGGAAGGGCATTTTCCTTTTTGAAGTAATCGTATTTTAATCTTGTCTCTGATAAGAATCTATCTGCTTCCTCAACTGCAATAGTATTAAATATTTCTGATGTATGATATGCTTGTCTGTGTTTCCAGAATTTCTGAACTGCATGTAGATTATGATAAGTAAGTTGTAATGGATTTTTTATACCGTCTGGTAAATCATCATCACTTTTTATATCCTTAACTTCACCAGAAGTAGGATTTATTACTTTCCATATAGGTTCACCATCAACTAAAACACCATCTTTATCTACATTTTCTTTAAAGATAAACCCACTGTCAGCAAGTGTTTCTCCAAGTAACTTTTGCTGATCTTCTAGTTTTTGCTGTTTAATAGCATCGTTCTTTTTAGACTCTGCGAATCCTTCTCCAAGGGCAAATGCTAGACTTCTAAGAGCAGGACTGACTTGACCAAGTGCTTTTGCAATTTGTTCATTTCGTGAAGCACTTCCCATTTTTGCAGAAACTTTTCCATACTGTGCAGGAACATTGGGTATACTAGCACCTCCAGAAGTTTGTATTGATGCTTGAGAAGGTCTGTATTCTAAGCCAGAATACTTAATAGTTCTTTTTTGTTCTGACATTATTATCCAGTAGGAAAGTTATTTTTTTCTGAATATCTACTAGGGTTCATTTTTCTACTTAAACGATAAGAATCAGACCAGCTACTCAACCAACTTGCTCCTGTGCCATAAAATGCTGCTTCACTATCCATACCCATGTGCTCACCAGTTTTAAATGCATTAATGTTCATGTCAGAACCTAGTAATCCCATGTCTGTTTGAGTTTGTAGGTTGTCTCTGGCAAACCCAAAGTTAGACCCTAATGTTTCAATATCACGATCAATATTAAGTTTATTTTCAGTTAACCTTCTATCAATAGTACCAAATATTCTATTGACAGTATTACCTGTCATACTGTAATCACCTAGTCCTGCTACGTTAGTACCGTAAGCTTCTCGAAAAGCAATATCTTGTTTAAGTTTTTGATCATTTAATTTTTGCCTTTCCATGTCTTCTGCAAGACTTAGCTGCTTAGATTTTTCAAGGTTTTGCTCTTGAGCTTTTTCTTGCATCTCATTCTGAAGTCTGGCATTTTCTTCAGCCATTTCAGTTTGAGCATCAGCAGCATCCTTTTGAGCTTGGGCTTGTCTTCTTGTTATTTCCATTGTGAGGTACATTTGAGCTAACATATAAGCCCACATACCGTAAGTTACTCCCAAAAACATATTTATATCCTTTGTGATCTAAGTCGTGAAAGTCCTTCCCATTCTGCACTCTGGAACACGCAAGGTAGATAGGTGTCATTCAGGATGTCTATGGTAACTTTGTCAGTCCTGGCAAGGATGGGGAATCTGTACTTACCACCTTGAAGTGCTCGTCTACCAAGAGTAAAAGCACCTACAAGAAGAGAGGTAAATCTATTGGTTCTTTTGGTTCTTAAAGTTGGCTGGACTTCTACTTGGAAATACCCTGTGTCATTGTAGATAATACTCATGTTTCTCAGTTGTGTTATCTGAGAAGTAATAGTCTCACCATCTTGTTTAACTACTTGTTCTGATATCCTATATTTAAATGTATAAGGTATTCCTGCGTATACCGTAGGTGTACCACTCTTAGTTCCTGCGGTAACAAGTTGTTGCCACCTTGCAGTTCCTTGAGCAAGTACAGAATTTAGCTTTGAAGCTGGTATAATCTCCCCTGTCTCTACTACATATTGAAGGTCACTACTGGTATATGGGACTGTGGTGGTTGCTCCAGTTTTAAGTGCAACCCTTCTATCAAGCATCACTGGCTGAGAGTCCAGCATGACACTGGATGCATCGTCACTTGAGAGGTTGATCTTTTCCAAGTACATAGCATCTGATCTGTTAAATAAGATGTAGATGTTAGATCCTAAGAATGTGCATCCTTCTACATCTGCATCAAAGATCCACTTGGACCATGATGACTGTAGCTTCTGGTTGTTATCCCAGAACCATCGGTACACGTAGAGATTCTTTTTGTCATCACTGGTTCCTACAAGGGAGATATTCTCGTTAGAAGATGTCACCAGTTTGGTCACGGTTCCCTTGAGATACTCAGGACAATGTGCAGTTATTTCTTGGGCATCATTACTCTCCGTGGTCATGTCCACGTAGTACTCACGCATACCTGAGAAACTCCCACGCTTAAATGGGAAGTACACAAACTTTCCTGCAGCCACAGGCTTGACTTCTGTAGATGTCTCAAACTGTGTAGCTACATCGATGGTAGCACCAAGAGGTGTAAGGGCATCCGTACTGGTCAGCTTGAATTGCTGAAGATCTGAGAACATGATCAGTGACTCGTCAAAAGGCACTGCATGTTTAAGAATGGATACTTGGTTATTGGATACCGCTAGGTCAATAGGATCACTATCGACTACTGTAAGAACCGTTGTGGCAAAAAGATTAAAGAATGAAGAGGTTTCACTGAAGATTACGTTTTCATCACTTAGGAATCCAAGACGGTTCCTGTGAAAGAAGATGTCATTGATCTTGTACCCTGCAAATGAAGGGAACGGATTTGTATTTTCATCACCTACCTTTCGTTCATCCCAATTAACTGTGGTGTATATAAAGTATATCTGGTTTGCTTGGCCTGTGACTGTACCACTTCCATCATCCTGTGCTTTGTATAGCTGATGGGGCATTGTGGTAGCATCAAACTTAATTCTTAAAGTATCTAAGTCTGTACTAGAAGTTTGATTTGGTCTTTTAGGTTCATTGGTTTCTTTCCAGTTATCCCCATTCCAATATACATAGTAGTCATCTTGGTTCTTTTCAAGAATACCACCTACTTTAATATTGAAGTTTTCTGGTGGTCCCTCTGGTGGTAGTTTTGTAAAAGTAGATACTTCATTGTGACCAGTAAAACCAAGAATATTACCGTATCCTTCACCGTCTTCTACTTCTATTTTAAAATTTACAGTACTACTGGCAAAGTAAATGATACTACTGTCTGCTTGCATCTGCATACTAATGCCATTTTTAGTATAAGTAGTAAGTCCACCGCTAGTTATTTGTCCATATACACCAGTAGCAGTTGTACCAGTTACAGCAGTAAGATCGGCAGAAGCAGATGCACGAATTAAATAAGAACTATTCCAATCAGAAGCATGTGTTGGACTCGTTTGTTGTCCAGGGTCTGTTACCAATCCAGTTCCAGCAGCATTAGCTTCATCATGTTTACCGCTAAATAATGCCTGTGCTATATGCTGTGTAGTTACAAATGCTTCTGTAGTGGTTTGTGCAGTTGTAGATCCAGTTACTTGATCATCAGTAATACTGTTAGTAGTAGTAGTCTCAGTTACACCTGGAGGTACTGTGTAATCTGCGGAAAATAAAACTGTTCCGCTATCGTTTTTAACTCTTATTTTATAAGTATTTGCATAAGATCCCTTCTTAACAAATACCATTCCTTCATAGTTACGGCTTGCACTGGTAGTAGTGGCATCCTTTAAAACAGTCTTTCGTTTATTAACAATAAAAGTATAGTCAGCAACGGTAGTCGCAGTGAAATCTGTGGATGCATTAGCACCAGTTTCGGACATCCCTGCGGTAAGATAGGATACATCTGCACCAGTACCATTAAGGAGTACTTTAGCACCGCTACTGTTAATGGTGTATATAGGTACTCTTGATCCTGCACCAGAACTGACTGCACCAGTGAGATCAAAGAGTGCTAACTTATCTCTGTTATCACTGTTATCTGGAGTAACAACCAATGCATACGCTTCGTTCTCATCTCTCCGTATTGTGTGGAAGAACGAATCGGTACTTTGGGTAAGGTTGGAACCTCCAGCATTAGATAATTTAGCTACGTGCTCAGAAGGAGGTCTCTTTGCTAATCCCTTTACTACTGAAGATAAAGCATTCTCTTGTATTGATCCTTGAGTAGGTAGCCTTAGTGGTGCTGGTTGTTGAGATATACCATTGATAAAGTTAGGTATACTTCCAGATACTAAAGGCATAATATTAAGTGGTATTTGCTAATGAAGAAGAATCTGAGGTAACGTATTGAAAGTCTCTTAGAATGGTCTCTGCTACATCATAACTATCAAAGATATTAAAGTCTCCAGTGTCAGCTTGGTAATCTTGTAGTTCTATCCACGCACGTTCTTCATCTTCTTGTTGAAATCGATGGAGAGACTCTGAACCAAGGACTGAATCTTGGAATATTCTGGCAGCCTTAAGCATGATGTATCTTCTAGCTGTTTCAGGAAGATCTTCAAACTCAAGCTGAGTTACTATGTCTACTTTAACAGGGTCACTAAACTCGTAAGTATGAGTTGCTCTGTCATATAGTCTTCGTCCTCTTTCTACTACATCAGTAGATGATTGTCTTATTGTATCTCGTGTATCTACCTTAAGTGTATTTGAAGGAAGATTAATGTACTTAGTAGTAGCATCTGGAGTTAGTGAATAGTCTATGTCTGTATTAAATACCCATCCCTTTGATTGTACTTCTCTACTGGAATTGTTAAGTATTGTTTCGGCTAATTCAGCATCTTCAAGACCAGAAGTAAGTGTGTTTACTGGTGACTCTCCAATTCGGGAGAGCATCACATTAATTGCTTCTAATTTAGATGTGGGAGACATTGGTATTCTTTGTAAAAAAAAGGGGAACCCCTATAATAAAAGAGTTCCCCCTAAGGTTGACTAAGTGTTGCTTAGATTATTTTCCTGCGATCAAAGCAACGGCACACGCTGGGCGAAGAATATTATGGCCCATCGCATATTTGCTCACCATTAAAGTACCTTGTCGATTAATCTGGTACTCGCTCTCAACACTGAGATCCATGAGCTTTGCAGTAGCCACTGCATCTTTGGTCATGACAACCGCACGAACACGTAGAGCAACATCAGAAATATATGCTGAGTCTCTATTGGAACTTGCAGTGTTATCTACTTCTGTTACCCACTGGTTAGCAGTAGCAACTGCTGGAACATCATATTGATATGTTCTACCAGATCCTACAGTAGTAGCTAAAGGTTGGTTTGAACCCCATGCAGGAGCAGTTGCCTGAGTCTTATGAACAAGAGACCGATCAACATTAGTTGCTGATGTACTTGTCTGAGACCACAAAGCTGAAGACCAAGTGGTTCCACCAGTAGTGGTGTAAGAACCAAGATGATTGGTCACATAGATAGGCATTCCAAGAATAGTTGGAACCTGTCCACTTGCGATACTTCCAGATCCACCAACGTCACGATTAAAGATCATGAAGTCGCTAATAGCGGTAGAAGCATCTTGTTTGAACATGTCATAGTACATGTCAGTAGACATAACTACGAAAGGTTCTCCAGGAACATCTTTGTTTTCAAGGATACGCTTGGCATCCATGATAGCTTGAGCAATGTGCTTAGATTGACGTTGCTTTGCTACATCAGAAGTTGTTCCTGTGGATGCACCAATGACTACGTTCTCTGTGAAATCTTCATCATCAAACGCAACGTAATCTTGGACCATTCCTTTACTGTGAGCAGCAGCTCCAGCCATTGCAGACGTTTCGCAGAGGGCAGCTTTAATAGCTAACCTAAGGATGTTCTGGTCTGCTATTTTACCTAGAGAAAACCCTGCTTCTTGGGTGTAGACGGATCTGATGTCATAATGTTGCATCGCCTCATCAATCTTTGGGATAAACTGAGCGTTCAACAAGAGGTCATCAATGGAGACCACACGTTCTGCTTGCTTTGAAGCACTTGGTTTGATCTCATCACCAGGGGTGTGGTAGGCTGCATCACGATATTTTCCTGTCATTGGGAATTGTGCAGACTTACCTTTCGTGAGGGTTCTAACACGATGCAAAGGCATCATGATGTTTTTACTTTGAAACGCTGTAAGCACCTCACCAGCATACAACTTAAGGAATAATTCCCTTACCCCTCCTTGGGCATCACGGTTATTCAGTGCGTTGACTGCACCAGAACGATGTATTCCAGCTTCAACCGTACTGCTAACAGAGGTATCACTATAATCTGTAGCCATTCTACTTTATTATTTATAGAGTGTGATTAATAAATACACATGTGCATATACAAGCACATAATGAATGAATATGTGTTAATCAACTCCCTACAAACTTTCGGTCTAATGTTATCCTCCTCAGAGGGCATAGCTTAATTGTCTGATTTGAGCTATCGTCACATAATAGAAGATCTCTCCAATGTTCTTGCTACTTGAGCACGATATGCAGGATCTTTTTCGTAGCGAGGATCTGCCATTGATTCTGTTAGTTGATGTAACGAACCAAATCTTTCCCCACCAGTGTTTGCAGTGGACCCTTGGAGTAAGCTAGGCTCACTTCCTTGGTCCTGCATGTATCTTGTGTAAAGACTATTAACTGCGAACTGCATGTTGTTACTTTGATTGGTGTCTATGTTCGCATTAAAAGCTTCGATCTCCCCATCACTGAGGTTATCTGATGCCCAATCTAGCATCTGTTCATATTGTTTTTCTCCCCCTACCATACTGTAGACATTAGATGCTAACTGTCCCTGCATCGCTTGTTGTCCTTGGAGATAGTTATCCACGAGATTACGTGAGATCCCTGCTTGCTCCAAAGCAGTGTAGGCTGGATCACTTAAGGAACCTGAAGATTCAAATTCCTCTGCAAATTTATCAAAGTCTAAACCACGGTCAGCAAGGAATGCTTCTATATCATTCTTTTGTTCTTCTTGCTGGGCTTCCATCTCTTGGACTTCAGCCATGTTATCATTTTGTTGCTCTTGTGGTTGACCACCAAGCCTTTGTTCCAACTCCAGATATGCTTGAGCCATATCTTCGGGATTACTGAACTTTTCTGGTAACCATTCGGGCCGATCTGACGGAGTTGGGCTATCCAATCCTTCAGCTTTTGCCACCATCTCATCCACATGTCCATCTGGATTCTCTGGAGTAGCTTCATACGTGTTTACTTCGTCAACCATAACCTTTAATTTGCTTGTTGCTGTTGTGCCATTTGTTGGGCTTGTTGTTGTATTTGCTCCATCGCTTCAGGTGGCATGTTCTGCATACCATCCATTACTGACTTAAGAGCACCTGGAGCACTACCTTCAACAACATTCTTCATCATATCTTGTTGCATCATCTGTTGTTTTTGTTGCTCCCTTTGTTGCATCTCTTGTTGTTTCTGCTCATCGGTTTTCACTAATCCATTAGTGTCGATTCCAAGGGATGCTCCTAGTCTGGAAATGTAGTCACCTATGTTAAGTTCCCTAAGGATCACTTCTTCACCCAATGGTGAGATATGTTGCATGAACTGACCCAGTTTATTCAAGTCTTGACCTCTTCCTAGTGCTTCCACACCAGTAATGATCTGTGGCTTGATACTGTCTTTTGGAAACTTAGGCATCTTTCCAGATTGTTCCATTCTATTAAGTAAAATCTTAACCATCGGTAACTGGAATTCTACAGAAAGT
>Ga0208899_1002017_pt1 | contig 13960 bp, 6 predicted proteins | sample VirMetDEL_Nov_24_FD_184518 | JGI IMG/M metagenome (GOLD analysis project Ga0208899, IMG submission 184518) | Aqueous microbial communities from the Delaware River and Bay under freshwater to marine salinity gradient to study organic matter... | ecosystem: Environmental > Aquatic > Marine >... | reverse complement strand
CTCGCCCTGATGATAGAGCACCAAGAGCGGCTGTATCAGGCGCCCCTACTCGCGCCGAGAAGTTCTCTCAAATGTTTCCTAAAGCACGTGAAGCGGTCAATCAAGGTGACGGTAGTGCTATGGGCGGTCTGCAATACCTACAAATGGTAGGCAGAAAGCAGCAAGAAGCCAAAGAAGAGGAAGCACGCAGAGCAGCTAACTACATAAAGATGTTAGCGCGATCTCAAGACATGATAGATGAGGTAGACCCTGCTAATACTTTGCCACCTGAAATAACATTTTTTGACAATGGGGGTGGTGTAGAAGGGCGCAGAACTGCTCGAAATCGTAGGCGAGGTCAAAGCAATGTAGTTGATGAAGAGCCTAGACGCATTGGTAGAGGACGAGTGCTTGCAGGTGGTATAGGCGCAGGAGGTGATCCTGTAACTGACAGTCTTGGTCAGATGGGTAGAAATCGCAAACCTGAACCAGAAGTGATGGCAGAAGAAGTGGCCGTAGCTCCAACACCTGTCCAACCAAAGGACGAACAAGAATTTATTACTGACCCTAGTTTGGGGGATGTATTGTTACAGCTACAAACTGGCCCCGTGCGACCTCAAGATCGTGCAGAACCAGAAGAAAAGAAAGGCATATTCGACAACGTAGATATTGGTCGCCTACAGGCTTTCCTAGCTGGTGGTGCTGGACAAACAAGTACCGCAGGTGCGTTAGGTGGTGGACTACGAGGTCTAATGGGTGAAGACCAACGCCGTGAAGGTTTAGCCTCTAAAGAAGCTATTGAAGCTGCCAAGATCGCTAGCCAACGGTATGGTATAGAACAAGACTACAATGCGGCTCTGGCTAAGCTAAACGCGGACAATAGACGAATGTTGTTTGAGGCTCAACAAACCGCAATAGAAAACTATGCAAAAGACGACAGAAAACTTGCTGAATCTATGTTGGATAATTTGGTAACCGGAAGAGACGAGGTATTCAACAGGAAAATGCAGGATTTGAAGATTGAATACGGCAATAATCCAGATTTGTTAGCAGCAGAAATGAGAGCAGCTACAAACAGTAGGTTAAATGAACTAATGAAAGCAGTAAGGCAAACTCAAGGCGAAGTAGGTGCATTTGATACTGACATATCGGAAACTGGCGCGGAATAATAAATGCCCATCGTAAAAGGCACAGCCCCATCTGGGGAAAAGTTTGACTTCTACGTCCCAAAAGGCACCACCAGAGAGCAAGGTGCAACATTAGCTGAACGTGCTTATTACAGACGCCAAGAAGGTATAGACGTAACTCAACCCCCGCCTCCACCTGAGAGCACTATCGGTGGGGAGCTTATGCGTGGCGCGGAATCACTCGCGTCAGCTTTCCGCACTACTGCTGGAGCCGTGCTAGGTGATGATGAAGCAGCAGCTCTTGCTGCACTAGAGCGTAGTGAAGACATCGCTCAAAAGTATGGTGAAGGCCCGTCTTTCCAAGCTGTACGAGACGCCGAAGGTATTCTACCTACCGTTGGAACCGCGCTAAGCCAGATACCACGAGCAGTAGCGGGGCAAGGCGCTCAATTAGGTGCTACAGCAGCAGGTGCAGCTTTAGGTTCTTTTATACCCGGTGTCGGTACAGTAATAGGTGGCGGTTTGGGCGCACTTGCGTCTCTCATACCGCAGTTCGCTGGCTACAATATCGAACGTCAGGCAGAAGCAGATATAGCCGAAGGACGTCCTGTTGATATTGACACAGGTAAAGCAGTAGGCACTGCGGCACTACAGGCTGTGCCGGAACTAGTAGGGCAGTACTTTATACTGGGCAAAGGTGTCGTAGGTGGGTTATTACGTAAAAATCTTGATGAAGTTGGGACTGCCGCTAAAGACGCGGATAAGTTAGTCAAAGCAGCAAATGAAAAACTATTCCCCTCTTTAGGCAGAACTAAAACAACCGCTAAAACAGCGGCTGGTGCTCGAACAACTACAACGTATGATCCAAGATTAGGTGCGATAGGTCGTGGTGTCGCTACTGGTGCTGCTGCGGAGATGCCTACAGAAGTAGCACAACAAGTTCTGGAAAGAGCACAGGCTGGTCTGGACGTATTGTCTGAAGAAGCCTTAGCAGAATACGGTGAGGCTGCATATCTCGCCGCTACAGTGGGCGGTACTCTTGGCCCAATCGGCAGTGTAACTGGCAGAGCAGCAGCTAGAAAAGAGGCAGAACGCCTTAAAGACACTACGTTTGTAGAAGCACCTACGGAAGAAGCTACACAAGATACTACGATTGATCTAGCGGAACTGGCTGAAACACCCTCTGATGTAGATGCAGAAGCCATAGCGCAACAAGAAGCTCTTTTTGCAGAAGCAGATAGGTTACGCAGAGAAGCCCCACAGTTAGACCTACCCCAGACACTCCTACCAACTGGAGAACCTAAAACAACGTACAGCGCAAAAGATTTAGCGGCGTTTAATATTGGGGCTAGTACAAAATTAGGTAAAACGATTGCAGGTTTAGATTTAGCTGATCCTACACAAGCTAGGACAGCAGTAGGGGCTGTAGTTGAATATGCCAATAACCCTCGCATTAAGCCTGAAAACAAAAGAAGTGCTGTAGCTTTACTTAACGAACCTGCGTTTCGCCCTACTTTTGAAGCTGTAGAAAGAGAAACCGCGCAGCAAGAAGCATTAGAAGTAGCTCCTGAGATGGAGCAAATTGCTCGTGGAGCGGCACCTGAGCAATTAACAATAGAAGAAGCCGTAGAGGAAAGCATAAAACGCGAAGAGCAAGATATAGCGTTTGAGCAACGGGCTGAACAGCAAAGACAAGCTGAACTAAAAGCAACGCTAAAAGCAAAACAAGAAGCTGCACAACAGGCCGCAGTAGAACGTGCTGCTAGTCTACCCGAAGGCACTCCTACTGCTATGCAGGCGGCCCTACAAGCAGAACTAACAAGAGGAGTTCCAGTAGAAGGGCAAGCGCAATTAGAAATGCCCGGTATGGAACCTAGAGATCAAGCTGCACAAGATGCTGTTATAGGCGCAGACCTTGCTCAACAAATAGCTACAGAACAGCGTGCGCTAGAGCGTTCTGAATCGCAGCCTCAAGAACAAGTTCCTATGGTTGGCCCACGCGGTGGTATAACACCCGAAGCGCAGAGTAGGGGCACGCGTAGACAACCAGCAGCACAACCAGCAGCACAACCAGCAGCACAAGAAACAACAGCAGCACAAGAAACAACAGCAGCACAACCAGCAGCACAAGAATTAACAGCAGAAACAAAAGAAACAACTGACTCTTATGATGACTTTGAAAAACAACTTGATTTTGAAGAAAAGAAAGCAGACCTAGAACGACGAATACAGGCGAAAGCGGGCGGTGAGGCACCACTTACTAACAACGCCCTTGATGAAAACTTAGAACCTGATGCTATGGGCGATGAGCAAATGGCTGCGCGTGAGGGGGAGTTTGCATCTGACGAGAATAAAATAGAAACAAGAGCAGACACTGACATTAGTGTTGATGCTTGGATACAGAAGACAGCAAAAGATTTTGTAGATGGAAAAGATGGTGCTAGGGCTGATGTAGACTGGGCTGTGGCAAATCTATCTAAGGATTCAAAAGTAAAATTAAATAAGGTTATAGACACCTTAAACAACAAAGGACGTAAAAACTTACTGGCTGTATCTATAGCGTCTACGACTATGGCGCTAGACCCAGAAATAGGCCAACTGCTAAAAGACGGTAAGCTAACTGAAGGGTTAGACCTACTGGCAGCGACTACTACCAGTAAAGATGTTGCTAAAACCGCTAAGGCAATTAGTGCCGCATTGATAAAAGACGGCAACACAAAAATTACGTTTGAAACCAACCTGATGTCGCCCGAAGGCAAATTGCTGGCTGGCACGTTTGACCCTAAAACTAATACCATCATACTAAACGCAGACATGGTGCCAACCACTCATGTACTGCTACACGAAGCACTGCACGCTGTTACTTCACACGAAATAGCAAACAAGAGTAGCCCCGTAACCAGACAGTTACAGCAACTTTTTGATGACGTAAGGGACAGACTAGATACGGCATACGGTGCAACCAACCTAGATGAGTTCATAGCAGAGGCTTTCTCTAACCCTGAGTTCCAAGCAAAACTTGCCTCTATGGATACAAAAGGTAATAAGCTGGGAGTGCTGGAGCGTCTCAAAAATATAGTAGAAAACTTGATACGTAGGTTTAGAGGTTTACCTTTCAAGAAAGTAGAGTCTGCAAAGAACGCGGTAGACAACTTAGTGGGTGAAATGATGTCGCCCGCACCGCAGTTCAGAGATGCTGCGCGTTTGAATATGGAAGTGACCGCAGAGAACGAGCGCAAAATACTCAATGAAACAATAGGTATTTACGCAAGTGGGGCTGTACCCAAAGCAGATATAAGTCTGTACAACAAGCTTATAGATCAACCAGATTTTGTTAATCAAAAGAACCAGTGGTTCTTAAACATACTGCCTTTAAACTCTATAGCTGATTTTATAAAAGATCACCAGAACCCGCTTATGCAGGATTTGGGTAAACAGCTTGATGAACTTTTTAAAGTAATTCAGTTAAAGAACGGCTCGCGGCAAAAATACTTACGTAAAGTAAAAGACACTACCAAAGAACTTAACAAGGTATTTGAAAAACTTGGGCCAAAACAACGTGCGTTGTTTAATCTTATCATCATGGAGAGCACGCTTAAACGTGTAGACCCTTCAGCTAATATTGATCTTGTTACAGGTAAGTCTAAGGGATTCACTGCTAGGCAGTATTACGAAGGTTTTCGTTACAGCTACGTAAGAGAAGACGGTAGTGAGTTTCGTTCTGCCCCTATGTCAAAAGAAGCAAGGGACGCAGAAGTAAAGAAACTTAAAGACGTTGATAAAAATACTAAAGTAGCAATTACTAATCCTAGTGACGGTAAGTTGGAAGATTTTGATTTAGTTTTTGCTGAGTGGAACAAGTTAGACCCTGAAGCACAGCGAGCTTACGTAACTTTAAAGAACGCCTACGCTACTGCATATTCCGAACTACGCTCGACGTTGCTAAAACGAATAGACAAAGTACCGGGCAATTCAGAACAAGAAAAAGCAATAAAGAAAGATTTCAAAGACAAGATTCTTCTTGACCTACTTAACAAAGAATCTATTGAACCGTACTTTCCTTTGTTTAGAAAAGGTGATTTTTGGGTTAACCATCAAGGGTTTGACAAATTAACTAAAGGTGTCGAGCAGTATAAAGTTGCTTTTACAACTAGAAAGCAGCGAGACGAATACATACAAGCTTTGAGGACTGACCCTCAACTCAGACAAGACTTATTAACAAGCAAAGAAAGCACCATAGTAGAAGCAAGGGAGCGCGGTAGAGCCGAAGTTGTTGCACGCGCTAACGCAGAGGGAAGACAACCTACTGCACAAGAAATACAAGATGCAGAGTTTGAAACTGCGTTAGAACCTCTTGTTGCTACTCGACCCACTGGCGCTAAAACAGAAGCAACAAGCGTAGACATACGTTGGGCTAACAAGTTGTATGCAGATATTTTAAGTAGGCGCTATGCTGCGGCAGAGAAAGCCAAACAAGATGCTTTAGCAGAAGGTAAGAGCCAAGAGGAAGCTGACGCTATAGTGGCAAACGTACAAGCTGCTGGTAGCGCGATAAGCACTATCGTACAAGACGCCATGCTAAATGCCCTACCTGAACGTGCTTTGGAAAGTTCTTTTAGAAAAAGAAAGGATGTATACGGCGCAGAGATTGACGCAATAGAAGTGTTTAGTGAGCGTATGCCAGCGTTCATGGGGCAAGTAGATAACTTAAAGTTTGATGTACCTCTTAACGATAGAGAGAACGCGATAGAACTCGCAAAGAATAAATTGGTGGGTTCCGAAAGTTATGAGTTTGCCGATCAAGTATCTGAACAGGCGAAAGGCTACATAAAGTTTGCTAAAAACCCACAAGTTGGTACGTGGGCGCGACGACTTAAAGGCTTTGGGTTTATGTATACTCTGGGGCTTAATTTGTCTTCCGCATTGGTTAACTCTTTTATTCTCCCGATTGTCGTACTGCCTTTCTTGGCGGGTAAATACGGCTACCGCAATACTATGAAAGCGTTGTTCGATGCTACTAAGCTGTACATGGGTACAGGCATGAGGAGAAAAGCAGATACGTTTGAAGGTATTGGAGAAGGAGAGACTAGGTTTGATGGCCCCAACCTCACCAATCTGAATACTGATAATCTACCCAACGAAGTAACTGAAAAGTACCCCGGTCTGGGGCAGCTTGTAAGAGCGTTAGATGACAGAGGGGCTGCAAACGCTTCGACAGTAGGTGATATGATAGACATAGATAATCCTACTGGTAACAAGTTTGACAGAATACAAACTACTGTTAACGCTGTATCTGGGTTTATGTTTCATCAGGGTGAGCGTTTTAACAGGCAAGTCACGGCAATAGCTGCGTATAAACTGGCAGTAGATAAGAAGATAGCCGACAACAAGAAAGCAGGGCGTGGTGATACTTTAACAGACGAAGAACGAACAGAAATAATAAACCAAGTCATGCTCGACATAGAGCATACTAACAGTGGTGCTTTGATAGATACCGCACCTAAGATAGCGCAAGGCGATATAGGCAGTGTCCTGCTTATGTATAAGCGATTTGGTATCTCTATGGCGTATCTGCAAATGAAAATGGCCCGACTTGCCTTTCGTAGAAGCCCTCTCAACAAAGATGAAAAGGGTGAGGCTAAGAAACAGATAGTTGGGTTGTTCGGTATGTCTGGGTTGCTTGCAGGAGCGCAGGGTTTGCCTTTGTATGGGGTTGCCACCGGGTTAGCAAACCTGTTCTTGTTAGATGATGAAGATGACGATGCAGAGACTATAGTAGCTAGACAACTTGGTGAAGGGCCGTACTCTGGCGTATTGAATGCTATGTTTGGACTAGATATTGCCCCACGTATAGGTATGACTAATCTTATCCACAGAACTCTACCCAATAAAGAAACAGAAAGTTTTGCTGAACTTGTTCTTGACCTAGGAGGTGGCCCTCTTGGGGGTATATTCTCTAGGATGTTTGGAGCTAAAAGATTGCTTGAAGAGGGTTACGCTGATCGAGCATTTGAATCAGTAGCTCCCTCCGCTATATCTGGTTTTGCAAAGAGTTTCCGTTACGCTAGAGACGGCGGTGCGACTACATTACGAGGTGATCCAATCACGCAAGATTTAAGTCCTTTAGTGTTGGCCGGACAATTATTTGGATTTGCCCCAGCGGGTTACACCAAGTCTTTAGAGATAAGTGGTGTAGAAAAACGTAAAGACAGAAACATTAACCAAAGAAAAACAAAGCTTCTCCGTCAAAGGTACATGGCTTACAGAGTCGGTGACTTTGAAGGTGTCCGTGATGTAGATCAGGAAATAAACGAATTTAACAGGCGAAACCCTGAAGTCAGGATCACCGGAGACACCAAAGCTAGATCACTCCGACAGCATAGAATCACCAGTGAAATGGCTAGAATGTTGGGTGGTATTACAGTGAGTCAGCGTAGGTACGAGAAAGTACTACGTAGCCGCTTAGAGCTTCTGGGCGAAGACGACTATTTCTTGTAAAAAAATGCCCCCACAAGGAGGGCAATGATCTCTCTACGAGAACGATGAGAGCGCAATGTACCACAATATAGTGTAGTAGAACAACGTAGAACTACTATATGTCGGTTTCTTTTGGCGTTCCTACGGTCTTTTCCTCGCTCCAATCCAGTTTAATAACATACGTAGGCGGTAAATTAAGTCCCGGTATGCCGGTGCTCAGCCTGTACTTAGCGTCCCTGCCCCCCAAATCTTCGATTATCAGACGCCGCATGTGGCTGTATTCCAGCTTTCTCTGACCACACCACTTCTTGAACGGGGTAGGCAACATGTACATCACATTAGTGTCCACCTCTATCCTAGCTACAATCTTGTATAAAGGTTTTTCATACTCTGTTGCATAAACCGATAGCTCTGGGTCGTCCGTAGATTCCGTACTATCTATTTTTATTACGTTGCGATTGTTTTCGGCTAGGTACTGGGCAAGTATGTCCCTTATATCCACTACAGCAGCAGTGGTGTCGCTACGTGCTTTCCGTAGCATTTTGCATACCCAATCCTCTAGGTTGGCTACGTTAAGATCATGCAGCCCTATCCGTTGTGCAATACTCATCCCAGTTAATGCAGCGGCGGCTTGCCATAACCAGTAGCGATTTTGTGCTGTTAGCCCCGTACGCTCTATGAGTTTATTGACGTAAGTAAGCAACAAACCTTCAGCAGCTTTCTGATTCTTCACTAACTTCTGTATATAAAGTTCTCCAGCCTCCCCGTAGTTGTTATCTAACAACTGATTTAGTTCGATGCCCTCTTTGGTAGTGTCAGCGTCTTCTTTGAGTTTTACCAAAGTTTCCGCTTCTAACAGACGTTGCGCTTCTCCTTTCGGATGCTGTCTAAAGTCGGCTGATATGGTGTCGAGGATGCCTGTATTACCGCTTGTCGGTACCAGAGTAGCCCACGGCTTGCCTCTGTAACGCTCTACAGTCTCCCCAGAGTTACCCCGTAAACGATTCCTTTGCATACCCTGACTGACTGCATAAGCAAAGCTACTAAGGTCTTTACCCTCTTTATTAGACAACTCGTCTAAGTACACAACGATATTCTTGTATGTCTCTGTAACTTTCCACACAGAAGCAAACGTATCCTCCCCTTTCTGTACTACCAACGAAGGGTTACCCCATACTGAAGCCCCAGCAAACTGACCAGTAGACTTACCAAAGCCGGACTCAGTGCTTTTCAAATGAAAGATACTGCCAGCTATCTTTGGTGCAAAGATCATCAATGGTGCAGCGAATGACATAGCAAACATATACTGGTGGGGTTCAAACCCCGGCTTATCAAAAAACTTAGGGATTTTTTTCCATTCTTTTAAAGTCCCAGCCTTATCAAAATGAGCAAAGTACCCCTCTGTTACTGAACTAGGATAGTTATGTTTGATCTCTTTAGGGAATATCTCTCTATCCCCTAGAATGAAAGACTTGTTATTTTCAGTCCAACCAAACTGCTCAGCTACAGTATGCTCGTCCATATGTTCTTCAGCGTGATCTACAAGAGCCGCTACAAAGTTCATAAGTAGTGCAGGATTCATAGTGAAAACACCACGTTTAGTCAGCTCTACTTTGAATGTCTCCCTACCAACAAGTTTATAAGCCGGTATCATAAAGTCCCGTATACCATGCCGCTTAGTATGGTGGCGAAATATAAAAGAAGTCCCAGCCACTCTATCGCGTAGTTTGCGTATGATGTACAGGTCAGTACTGAGTATTTCCCTCACCTCAGTATTGCCATCTTTTATCTCTCTATGCCCTATACCGCCGCCTTCGTATCTGAAATACGGCTTCGGGTATTTGGGGATAGTTACTGTAGAAGGTGCGGCTTCCGTGTTTTTTGTGTCTAACGCAACCTCACTATTGTCCGGAACTTCTACTGTGTAGCTTTCCTCAGACGCCTCGTTTGGAACTACGGCTAGACTTATCGGACTTTTAAATCTGTCGTTATCCTTATGTGGGCAACCTTCACAACCCTCTGGGTACTCTTCTTCAAATCTTGCACAACCGTGCGGTGCCTCGATGGTACGCGCTACGTTATTTGTCTCTTCTTCGGTGTAATCTTTATACCCACTAGATATAGCGTGTACGTTCTCCATACCACGCGCATCGCTTATATCTATATCGGAGAACTTTGCTATGGACATAACGTGCGTCCACAACGCGTAGCTTATTGAATCAGGCTCACGTATGGCTCTGTCTATCTGAGCGCAGCCTGTACCGTTTACTGTTTTATCTAGCAGTACTTCAAATCTTTTTATCACTCTGTTGCCCAGAGCGTTCTTCATATCCTCCTGATCTTCTTCTGAGAATTCTTGTGTAGAAAGAACTGGTATCAAATCTTCTGGCAGCTTGGACGAAAACTCTTCCAAACTAACTACGCCATCATTGTGGTTATACACAGTGCAATCTAAAGGGGTACTAGTCTTGTGGTTGCGTGTCCCCGGTACGCGTAATATCCGAGCGGCATCCGCAGTAACTTGTACGTCTGCTTTAAACCCTGCATGTTTGCAGGTTCTCTTTAATTGTTCCGCAACGGCAACCCATTCGTCTTTGCCATACGGTTTATCTAACACCCAGTAAACATGCCAACCACGCCCTGAATCAACAAGGATAGATTGTTTTGGTAGGGTGTAGCGTTTTATAAACTCTTTTAAGGCTGCGTAAGCCTCTGTCTTAGTTGGGTAGTCTTTTTCTTCACCGCAATCTATATCGAGAAATAAAGTCTTTAACTGCTTAACATTGTTCTTTTCGCGCTTTTCTGTGTTAAACGTAGCCAGAGCTACATACACATTATTGTCATTATCATTAGCAGTATTTATATGGGATAGAGCATCTTCTTTTGTTTCTGAAAACTTTACATCAATCCCATCTTTCATTCCGACTGTGCAATAAAAACCCTCACTTCCTAAGACAGTATTTAAAAACTGTCGAGTATCCATAAGTCATATGTCGTAGAGAAAGGACGCCCCGAAGGGCGTCTCAAATTAAAGGAACAAAAGTTATTAATCATCAAACTCATCAAGCATCGAAGACAAGTCGTCATCAGCCGGTGGCTTTTTCTTTGTCTCACGAACTTTTGGTTCTTCTGGTTCTTCTGGTTCTTTAGCAGCTTCTTTGGGAGCTTCTTTGGGAGCATCAGTTGAAACAGCATCGAACATGCTATCTTCGTATTGAGTGAACCCTTCTTGCTTATCAAACACAGAACCCTGAGTGTTCTCTTTAAGTTTAATAACTTGTACTTGCCGTAACCGTAGAGATACGCTGCTGCCCATACCACCACTATAGGGGATCAACTCTACAAACAAGTTTACAGTGCTACCTGTAGTGAGTTGAAAATCATCGGGCAAAGGTTTAGTTGCAGCGTCGAATTGCTTAGGTGGGTTCTTGTAAGAAGCAGCTATCTTAGCCTTACCTACAATACCGCCATCTTCAGGCTTCTTAAACGGCATAGATAAGCCGGGCCAATCTTCTTCTCGTGCTTCTTCGTAGGCGCTAGTCATAGCAGCTAGTAGCTCTTTAGCTTGCGCTTTGTCCATCTTAAAGCTCATGCTGTATTCAGCGCCTTGGTCAGTAGCTGCACAAGGTACAGTGCCGCCCTTACCGCCCTTACCGCCTGTAGATGAGAAATGGTAAGGCTGGTCTAGTCGTGGGTATAACGCCTCCACGCCGCGTATCATAAAAGTATTTTTGCTCATATCGCTCTCGTATTAACAAGGATTAAATTGCTTTGGCTTTTATAGCCAAGGTTAGGTGTTACAGTACTACTCTTGAACGTATACTCCTTCCCCTTTAACAACGTCGAATACACTTTCAACATTGTTGTTCTGTGAGGTGTTAGATTTAAAAACAAGTTTCACTAATTCCTTAGTGTCTGGGTCTTTCTGCGCGTGCATCGCAATTAAAATTTCATTTTCTTCCAAAGGGCGCACTGCTTTGAAATAAAGTTTAGGTATGTATGAGTCTTCATCAAACCTAGCCTCTACAAGAACAGTAGCTATTGGCGTCTTGTTGCTATTCAAATACTTTGCAAACGCTTGCATTGACATCTTCTTTTGATCGCTACCAAAAATACTGGTAGACGGAAGGTCAAGTTGGTACACCGTATCATCAGTAAGCTCACCATTGTCATCCACTAACATGATCGCAATGCGTTGCCGAAACCGACACGCACGGGAGTTACCTTGTCCGGAACCTTTTATGTTTTGCTTACAATCAAAACATGTAATGTGTTGCTTACCTTCAAGAACATTCTTAGAAGGTCTCCCACTTGCATGATCGTCAGACCAACAAGTGGGTGGGTTGTGTTCGCCGGGCACGAACTGCCCAGCATAATACATTCTGGAAATTGGTGCAGTCTTTACTATTACAAGTTTTAAAACACTGCTTTCCAATACCTCCGTTTCTTTACCACTAACTACTTTGCGAAACGCATTCTCTCGAATACTTATCCGATTGATCTCTGATTTTGAAGCCTCTGGTTTTAACTTAGAAAACAAGTTCTTATAGCTATCAGGCAACCCATCAGATGTCATCATCTAGCTCCGCCAGCATGTCCTCAATACCAGAAGACGGTAAAACCTCATTCTCTAGTGGGTCATCTAAAGCAACTGTTTCGCGTAGATTGTCTGCGGCTTTCTCAACTGCTGCTTCATATCTACCCTTTGGTTCTTCCTTCCGCAGTGCAGCAACAACATCTTCCACACAGAAGCGGTAGGTATTACCGGCCTTTATGTAAGTCTCACGCGGGACGAACCCGCGTTTTACCCACTGCCTAACCGTAGACACTTTGACACCTACGTGTGCAGCTAGTTCATCCAAAGTAACGTACTTTGTATCTGACACTATTTTTTCCTCCGTACAGTTATAGTGTATTCGCTATCAGCGTTTAGACCGGGCGGTAGTTTGTCAGGGTTCTCCTCAAGGAAGGTACGCATGTTGGTTTGATGAAGGCGTTTCTCCATCAAGTCCATAGCACCATGCTCCATGATAAACTTGTTCATACTCTCCCAATCAGAAGTCCAAAACTTGGTTCTAACTGATCGGTAGAAAGTACCTGTTGCAGTCCGTACTGACTCAGCGCCAGTAGATTCGCAATGTTCGTTGAGCACTTGTTTAAATTTATCCAGCTTCTCGTCGAGCGCACTAAGCTTAGTGTTCATCTCACTAGTGATAGCAGCCTTTCGATCACGGATTTTTATGCAGGCGTCAACAAGGCGGTCTAAACCAACTTCTTCAGCTTCGGTCATTACATCGTTCTCCTTTATATTTTAATTAGGGGGAGTGATTATATGTGCAGTGCTTTTACATTTCAAGTACTTCATTGTACAAATCTATTATTTTTGTATGCACATCTATTCTTTGGTCAAGTAGTTTGTATACTCTTTTCTCAACCGGGGAACCTTGTAACTGTACGACTGTACAAGGATGCTTTTGCCCAGACCGATGCACGCGTGCATTAGCTTGAGCATAAGTTTCTAGGGAAGCCACTGGCCCCCACCATACGATGGTATTTGCTGCGGTAAGGGTGACACCATGCGCTGCGGCTTGTGGCTGTATTATCAGGACTCTGGGGTCGTCTGTGTCTTGGAATTCTTTAAACAGTTGGGTGCGCTTTGAAACACTTACGTCCCCCCGAATGATGCCGTTAGATATTTTGTCCTTAAAAAGTTTCTCAGATAGTATGTCGATGACGTGCTTAAAGGGCACAAAGATCAACACTTTCTGGCTTGTCTCATCAATAACTTCCTTCAGTACTTTGTATCGGTTCTTGATATCAAATTCTACTGTCTCTCCACTATCGGCATAGACTGCACCACAAGATATTTGTAGTAACTTATTCATAGTTACAGCGGCGTTTGGTGCAGTAACTTGCTCTCCAGCCGCCATTGTTAGCATGTGACTGCGTATAGCTTTGTAGTATTTGTTCTGTTGTGTTGTTAACTCGATCTCACGCTTGGCGTACGTCATTTCTGGTAAGTCGAGGCATTGTTCTTTCGTGTACCGTATTGCTGGCTGTAATGCTGCATGTACTTTATTTACAGCATTGTCTTTAGGAACCCACTTAAATTGAGTCACTTTGTACATAACCATCTCGCGGAACGCGGAGAAACTACGCGGTACAGCTAGGGGGTTAATCATTTTAGCCAGCCCAAACGCATCAAGGGGGGATTGAGCGGCGGGAGTACCCGTCATCATCCACACCCATGTGTCGGGTTTTATTATTCTGTTAAGTACTTTCCAGCGTTTTGAATTTGCGTTCTTATAATGTGTGGCTTCATCTACAATTATTAGATCGTACTCGGCCATCTGTATATGATCTTCTACTATCTCGAC
>Ga0208899_1002015_pt1 | contig 13964 bp, 19 predicted proteins | sample VirMetDEL_Nov_24_FD_184518 | JGI IMG/M metagenome (GOLD analysis project Ga0208899, IMG submission 184518) | Aqueous microbial communities from the Delaware River and Bay under freshwater to marine salinity gradient to study organic matter... | ecosystem: Environmental > Aquatic > Marine >... | reverse complement strand
TGGCGAGCTACACCGACGAAGACGGCGCGGAAGTGCCGATTGACGTCAACTATGACCTTTCGGTTCGCGTCACCCGCAAATCGGGCCAGATTAAGGCAATCAACGTGCCGCCAGAGGAGTTTCTGTGCTCGCGCCACGCCGTGTCGCTTGACGACGCACACTTCGTCGCGCACCGCACGTCAATGACCGTCAGCGAGCTTGTGGCGATGGGTTACGACCGCGACTTGGTCGAGCAATACGCGGGCGAGAACGAATTGGACGTGGATCGCGAGGTCAATAACCGTTTTCAGGATTTAGAGGCGGCGACCGGGGTTGACCCGGCTGACCCGACCCTGCGCTCGGTGATTTACCACGAGTGCATCATGAACGTGGACTTCGACGGCGACGGCATTGCCGAGCGCCGCCGCATCTGCGCGATTGGTGGCGACGGCGACTACATCTTGCACAATGAGCCGTGGGATCACATGCCCTTCGCGGTTTGCTCGCCAATCCTGATGCCGCACCGCCTGATCGGGCGCTCGCTATACGACCTGACCGAGGACTTGCAGGTCATCAAGACCACGCTGATGCGCCAGTATCTCGACAGCGTCTACAGCAGCACGCTGCCGCGCATGATCGCGGTCGAGGGTCAGGTGAACCTCGACGACCTGCTGGACGGCACTGCCGGCGGCGTGATCAGGACGCGCCAGCCCGGTATGGTCCAGCAGATTACCGGCGCGTCGGTAGGCGGCGAGATACGCCCGCTGATGGATTATATCGACGGGATGAAGGAAAACCGCACAGGCATGAGCCGCGCGTCTCAGGGCCTGTCGCCCGACGCGCTGCAATCGTCGACCGCCAGCGCGGTTGCCGCGACTGTTCGCGGCGCGCAGGTCAAGCTCGAAAGCTACGCCAGAAATATGGCTGAGACAGGCGTGAAGGACTTGTTCAAGGGCATCCTGCATTTGGTCCTGAAGCACGACAACAAGCCGAAGGTCTTCCGCCTGCGGAATAACTTCGTGCCGATCAACCCGGCGGAGTGGAAGTCGCAGTTTGACACCGTCGTGCAGGTTGGGCTCGGCACCACAGACGACGAGACGAAGATCGCCTTTCTGACACAGGTCGCGGCGAAGCAGGAACAGATCCTGATGCAGATGGGGCCGCAGAACCCTATCGTCTCGGTAGAGCAATACGTCAACACGCTGCGCTCGATTGCTGAGATCGGCGGCTTCAAGGATGTCGATCAATTCTTCAATTCGCCTCAGATGATCCGCCAGCAGATGATGATGCAACAGCAGCAACAACAGGCTCCGCAGCCTGACCCGGAGATGGTCAAGCTACAGCAGGAGATGGAGATGGACCGCGCCAAGGCGCAGGCCGACATCCAGCTTGCCCGCGAGAAGATGGAGGCGGAGATGCAGCTAGAGCGTGAGAAGATGGCGATGCAGATGGAGTTGCGCCGGCAGGAGCTTCAGGCTGAGGCAGAGCTTCGTATGGCAAAGGCTGTCACTGACGCCGAAATTTCAACTAACCTGCCGAGGAATTAGGGATGGCGCGCAACGACACAGATTGGTCTCAGCCCCAGCCTAGCGCCCGTCAGGAGCGTGAAGCGCAGCAGATGGCGGAACAGATCGCCGCTGACTACGGTGGTGACTATGGGGCGGGCTTCTTTGATTACGGCCCGATGACAGCGCCCCAGCCCGCCAGCCCATATCAGGGCGCGATTAACGCCGCCGACACGGCGCTGACTAACCTTGCGGCGCAGCAATATGCGTCCGAGCAACGTCAGAGGCGCTTTGCAGATCAGACGTCGATACAGGACGCGCTGGCCCTGCAACGTCAGCAGGCCGAGCGAATGGCCGCAGAGCAGTATCAGCGCCGCATCGCGGACCAAGCCGCTGCTCGATATGGGCTAGCCCTTGAGCGCGGTATGTTAAACAATCAAATAAGATCAGATATGGCGAAGGCATACTCTGACGTCACCAACTTCGGTATGGGCCCGGCGGTTCCGATGGGTTCTGACATATACCCGGCCGCGTTCTCAACCTTCACCCCCGGTCAGCAGGCATCCCTGAACCAATACCTCCAGCGCGGTCCGAGCAAAGACTACAGCTTCGGGGTGCTGCCAAAGGTTATGGGCTTGCTCGGCGCGCCGTCTAAATATGACCAACTTACCAGCGGCGACTACCGCCCGGTCTTCGTGGGCGATGAGCTTTACGGGAGCTTCGGCGCTGGCCCGTTCGGCGGTCAGGTTTACACTGGCCGCACGTTGCCGTCAGACGTTGCGGCGGAGTACGGCATCCCCGGCTTCGCGCCCGAGGAAAGCGAGGGCTTTGTTCCCCCCATCGCTGACCCCGTGACAGACGAGAAGAAGTGCCCCGAGGGCTACATCTTCGACGAGGACTTGCAGGCGTGCCGCCTAGACACTTCCGCGCCCACCGCGCCAGCCCTTGCGGCTCGTGCGCCGCTTCCCACATATAGCCTGTTAGATCAAGCGCCTGACGGGCTTCTGGAGTTTCAGCGCCGGTACGGGTTGCCCCAACAGCAAGTGGATTTCAGTCTACTGACATGAACGAAAACAAGGTAAGGCAGCGGCAGGACCGCGCCGCAAAGGCAGAGGCACTGCTGAGAAATGAGCTTTTCGTCGAGGCTTTCGAGTATCTCGACGAGCAATTCATCGACGCTTGGAAGACCTCCAACATTGATGATGCAGACGCTCGCGAGAAATTGTTCCACCTGATGCAGGCACTTGGCGCTGTCAAGGGGTACTTCTCGAGCGTCGTTGAGGATGGTAAATTGGCAAAGGCCCAGCTTGACGAATTCAGGCGCTACGGCCGCATAAACTAGGAGTTTTTTATGTCCGACAATCCGCAAGGAACCGGCCCGATTTCTTTAACTGATGCAGTTTCTCTTCTGAACACACCCCCAGCGGACACCGTGACAGAAGAGATCACAGAGGCACAAGAGCCTCAACAGCCTGAGACTGAGGCGTATGAACCGGAGGCGGAGACCGCAGACGCGACCGTCGAAGAGGATTACGAAGAGGACGATGAGGGCGAAGACGCCTACGAGGCGGATGACGACGAAGAGCACGAAGAGGAACCCCCGGAGGTCTACACCGTAAAGGTTGACGGCCAAGAGGTAGAGGTAACCCTCGACGAGCTTCAGAGCGGTTATTCGCGACAGCAGGCGTACACTAAGCGCTCGATGGAGTTAGCCGAACAGCGAAAAGCCTTTGAGGCGGAACAAGCTGAAACGAGACAACTTCGAGACGCTTACGCGCAGCAACTTGATCAGTTGGCTGCCCAAATCCAGCAGGCAACCCAACAGGAACCTGACTGGAGAGCATTGGCCGAGACGATGTCCGAACGTGACTTGTTTCTGGCGAAGGCCGAGTTTGACCAGCAGAAGGAATATCAGAAGCAGGTCGAGGCCGAACGTCAGCGCATCGCGTCGGAGCAATCTCGCGAACAAGAGCAAAACCTGCGTCAGCACCTTGAGGTGCAACGCGGCGAGATGCTCAGTCGCATCCCTGCGTGGCAGGATGATGACACTCGCGAGGCTGAGCGCAAGGAAGTGATTTCCTACGCTCAGAAGCGGATCGGGTTTAGTGAGGAAGAGATCGCAAATGCGTCTGACGCGCGCGCGATTGAGCTTCTCTATAAGGCGTGGCGTTGGGACCAGCTTCAAGACAAAGCCCCCGCCGCCAAGAAACGCACCCGCAAAGCACCGAAGATGGCCAAGGCAGGGCGACCAAAGACCAAGCGCGAAGTTGCTAATCGTTCTCAGCGTGACGCCAGAAAGCGCTTTGAAAGCGCCGGGACGGTGGACGCTGCTGTTGAGTATCTTATGGGGCGGAAGTAGCCCCGCAACTTGAAAGGACAAAGTCATGACGACTTTCGCGACTAGCGCCGCCGTAGGTGAGCGCGAACAGCTTGCCGATGTGATTTACCGCATTAGATAGGGTAGGTGCGGTCTAAACCGGATGAACTGCTGGAACCCTAAGGCGCAAGCTATGGCAATCAGCATCCAAGCCCTCGGTACACCGGGGGAAGGTTCAGAGACTACCTGAGGGGTGAAGCCCCCTTAATAACAGGCTAGAGCGTCCGGCACTCCAACCCGGAGTGATGATATAGTCCACCCCCACCGAAAGGCTGGGATAGAATGCGACCCTGCTGAAACACCAATCTTCTCCAACGTGAAGAAGGAGACATCTAACGGCATCTTCACCGAGTGGCAGGTTCAGGAACTGGCAGCCGCCAGCACCACGAACTACCACAACGAAGGCGCTGACACGAGTACAGCCGCGGCCACGCCGACCAGCCGTGTGGGTAACTACCATCAGATCTCTAAGAAGGTCTTCGCGACCTCCGGCACTCTGGATGCAGTTGACACAGCAGGCCGTGAGCGTGAACACAACTATCAGAAGGTTCTGAAGGGCCTTGAGTTGCGCCGCGACATCGAAAAGATGATCGGCGACACTGACGTTGCACGTTCCGCGTCTGATCCTCGCAAGTCGGCTTCGCTGTCTTGCTGGATGACCAACGGCTCGGTTGGTGCTGGTGCTGGTGCTTTCGCCACTGGCGACGGTACTGACGCCATCACCAATGGTGACGACCGCGCGCTGACGCTCGCCCTCATTGAGGACGCGCAGCAGGACGCTTGGACCGACGGTGGTAACCCTCGCATGATGTGCATGTCAGCCTCGAATAAGGCCAACTTCTCGGACCTGTCCGCGACTGGTAACCTTGTCAGCAACGACGTGAACATGACTGCCGCTAAAGAGACCACCTATGTGGGCTCCACTAGCGTATTTCTTGGGGATTTCGGTACTGTCGAGGCTACGCCCTCTCGTTTCCTCGGAAACGACCGCATCTTCCTGATCGACCCGGACTTCGTGTCGCTTTGCACGCTGAACGGTCGTAACTTCCTTGAGGAAGATCTCGCCAAGACCGGCGACGCGACGGACAGCCACATCCTGTGCGAGTGGGCGCTCAAGCCGACCGCACCGAAGGCACACGCCGCGATCTTCGATCTCAGCGGTTCCTGATCTAGCTAGGGGGCGGCTTCGGTCGCCCCCTTCTCTATGAGGACAAAATGAAACGATACCTTTACACCGACCCGCGCACCCGCAAGGAAGTGTCCTTGCACCAGAACAGCGACGGGTCTTCTGTCATTGAGCAGCGGCAGGAATTTGGCGACCTGCTGAAGATCAACAAGCAGATGGCCGGCGACTACCAGCCCGGCTCTATGATCGGCAACACGCAGCGTCACCTACAGCATGTGGCGGAAATACCGAACGTGGTATATAATCACCTGCTAGAGAGGTTTGGCCCGATCCGCGAAAACCCAAAGGCGTGGAAGGCGTGGCTGAACGACAGTGAGAACCAAGCGTTCAGAACAGGCGGCGGAAGGCTATAATGGCGATCTCGACCTATACCGAATTGAAGTCGGCGATAGCCAACTTCCTCGCGCGTGACGACCTTACCAGCGTCATCCCCGACTTTATTCAACTTGCCGAGGCGCGCATGTCTCGCGAGCTTGAGACGCGCAGTCAGGAGAAACGCGCAACCGCAACGCTGACGTCAGGCGACGAGTATATCGCTTTGCCGACAGACTTGCGTGAGGTTCGAGAGGTCAAGCTAAACACGACGCCGGTTACGGTGCTGACCTACTACAGCCCGGTCGCGCTTGATCAGAAGTTTTCGTCTGGCGGCACCAGCAAGCCTCTGGGCTTCAGTATTGTCGGCGACGAGATGAAGCTGCGTCCGGTTCCTGACAGCGGATACACCGCCGAGATCATCTACATCGGCACGGTGACCGCCCTGTCAGACAGCAACGCGACCAACAACATCCTGACGCGCTCGCCTGATGCCTATCTATACGGGGCGCTCGCGGAGGCGTATGCTTACCTTTTAGACGAACAGCGCGCGTCGCAGTACCTGCAACGCTTCAACCTTGCGATTGAAGAGATCAAGGTTGACGAGCAGCGCGCACATTACGGCACGGGGTCGTTGCAAATCAGCAGCATTTATGCCCGGCAAAACGCAGCAGCGGAGAGCTAAAAATGTCTGCAATGTCTGACTACCTTGAAAACGAAATCCTAGACCACATCCTCAGCGTCGGATCTTACACGATGCCGAGTGCCGTCTATGTTGGCCTGTCGACCGGGTCGTTTGGCGACGACAACAGTGGCACCGAATTGAGCGGTAGCAATTACAGCCGCGTCGCCGCCACGTTCAGCGCGGCGTCGTCCGGCACGACTTCGAACAGCGCGGCGATTGAGTTTGCGGCAGCCACCGGTTCGTGGGGTTCGGTCTCGCACTTCGGCGTCTTCGACGCAGCCTCCTCGGGCAATCTTTTAATCCACGGCGCATTCACTGCCGCCAAGACGATTGAAAACGGGGACGTTCTGAAAATTTCGACGGGTGATCTCGATATCACCGCAGCATAGGTGACAAAATGGCTTTGGTGCTGAAAGACCGCGTAAAGCAGCAGACGACAACAACAGGCACCGGAACCTATACCCTGTCAGGGTCGTTCACCGGCTTTGAGACGTTCGCTGAGGTTGGCGACGGCAATACCACTTTTTATTGCTGTACCGACGGCACCGATTTCGAGATCGGCATCGGCACGTTTACCGCCTCCGGCACAACGCTGGCGCGCACGACCATCCTGCAATCGAGCAACAGCGACGCGGCGGTAAGCTGGTCCGCCGGCACGCGCACCGTCTTCTGTACGCTGCCGGCGCAGAAGATGGTTCACACCGACAACCTTCAAACACAAGGCGCAACGTATTTTGACCCCGCTGGCGAGGCGGTGGCACTGGCAATCGCACTGGGGTAGAAAATGGCTAACGCATTCAAACTGAAAACATTCGACGGCAGTAGCACGGGCGCAAACGCCGATATGACAATTTACACATGCCCATCGTCGACTGAGACGACAATCATCGGCATGTCGATTGCGAACATCACCAGCAGCCAGATCACGGTTGACGTGAAGCTGGAGAACGCCGACGGCGACAACATCTTCATTGTCGTTAATGCGCCGGTCCCGGCTGGCGGCACACTGGTCCCGGTCGGGGGCGACCAGAAGATTGTGATGGAGGCGTCTGACGTTCTGAAGGTTCAGAGCGACACGGCCAACAGCGCGGACACGGCACTGAGCATCTTGGAGATCACCTGATGGGTTATATAGGAGTAAAGCCTGCCGGCATCAGCAGCGCGTCTCAGGTTGATGTAACCGGCGACCTGACTGTGGACACCAACACTCTCTATGTTGACGCAGCTAACAACCGTGTGGGCATTTCTACTGCTTCGCCCACCGCACCGCTGCATCTCAACACCTCTGCAAGTGGTGATATCGCTATTCTTAACACCAGCGCAAATAGTGGCACAGGGTTGTTTATTAACAGCCAGACAGCCAATCAAATAGATGTTGTCGGCTATGATGGTGGTGCAGCCAATGCTGTGAACATCAGGAGCGGTGGCGCATCTGGCGCAGGGTTGAATGTAACTACCGCCAATAAAATAGGCATCGGGACAAATTCACCATCCCAAAAGTTTGTTGTGTCAAGTTCTGGCGCTGACAACATTGTAATGTGTGAGAACAGCGGTGCATCTATCCAGATGTTCATGCAAGCTGGTGGTTCTGGGGGTACTGTTGGCACGTTAACAAATCATCAGCTTCAGCTTTTGACAAACAACACTGCCCGCATGACCATTGGAGATAGCGGCGTCGTTTACATTGGAGGTTCGACAACAAGGGCAAAGGTAAATGTAGAAAGGAATGACGCCTCAAGCTACAACTACGCCAGCATTTCTGTCAGCAACCAGCCTGACCATTTTGTATTTTACACTGACAGCACTGTCACCGGGTCAATCACACGGTCAGGCGGCACTGGCGTCAACTACAACACATCCTCAGACCACCGCCTCAAAGAAAACGCCGTGGACATGACCGGTGCCATTGCCCGTGTCAAAAGCCTACAGCCAAAGCGGTTCAACTTCATTGCTGACGACAGCGTCACGGTTGACGGTTTTATGGCGCACGAGGCGCAGACCGTCGTGCCAGAGGCTGTTACCGGCACCCACAACGAGGTGGACGCTGACGGCAACGCAGTTATGCAGGGCATCGACCAGTCAAAGCTGGTGCCGCTGCTGACCGGCGCATTGCAAGAGGCGATTGCAAAGATTGAAACCCTTGAGACGCAACGTGCCGACCTTGAGGCGCGACTGACCGCACTGGAGACACCATAATGGCTTACATCGGCAAATCTCCTGACGGCACTGGCGTCCGCGCTAGGTATTACTTCACCGCAACTGGCGGCGAGACGAGCCTGTCCGGCGCTGACGACAACGCGGTCACTCTGTCGTTTGCTGACGGCGCATATGTCGATGTATTCCTCAACGGCGTCCTGCTAGTTGCTGGCACCGATTACAACACCACCACGACTAACACCATCAGCGGCCTTGCCTCGCTGGCTGCCAACGACATCGTCGAGATCCTTGTCTATGACATCTTCACGGTGGCTGACACTGTGTCTGCGTCTGCTGGCGGCACGTTCACCGGCAACATCGTGGCCCCTAAATACTCGACCACCACAACAAAGATTGAGACGGCGATCTTTCGGGTCAACGCTCAGTCGCTTGGCACAAACACCACGATTGATGCCGACGAGAACGCATTAGCCACTGGTCCGCTGACTGTGGGCAGCGGCGTCACCCTGACAGTAACCAGCGGCGGGACATTGGTGATAGCATGAGCACGTTGAAGGCAGATACCATCCAGAGCACAGGCGGCGGTGCGGCTACGCTGACGAAGCAAGCGGCTGCTAAAGTGTATGGTTTTTACAATCAAGCAACTGGCGAGAGTTTCTCTGTAGCAACCAATACGCTAGGCCCAGATTCCTTGAATGTTGCATCCGTCACTGACGCAGCAACTGGCAATCCTTATGTAAACTTTACGAACGCAATGTCTGTTATTTCTTTTAGCCCTTCTGGCTTATCCGAAGGCCAAAACAACACATTGAATGAAATGGATGCGGAAGGCTCGCCTACTACCTCTAGGCTTGTCATGCGGCACACCGACTCTGACAGCAATAGCGATGTAGACAGGTTTTTAAGTTTTCAAGTCCACGGAGACCTCGCATGAGTACCATCATCGCAGACAACCTGACCGGCAAGACTGCGGCTGGTAATGTGACGGTCACCTCTGAGGGCGGCGCAGCGACGTTCCAGTTGCAGCAGGGGCTGGCGAAGGCGTGGGTCGTATATGAGTTTTCGTCTGGGATTACTACGTTTGACAGTTTTTCAGTCAGTTCAATGACAGACGCAGGTACAGGTCTGGCAACCGTCAACTTTACAAATTCTTATGGAAACGCACACTACGCTATGGCTGGTTGTTCTAGTGGGGGAACTGGTAATTCTCTATTCAATATTATTCAAAATTCAGGCTCTTCAAAAACAACCAGTGCGTGTCCTATGCTTTCTAAGTTAATGACTGATGCAAGTACGAATGGTGCGCCACACGATATTAGTGCGGGTGACGGAGAGCATCTTGTATTTCACGGAGACCTCGCATAATGGCTGGCACAATCGTAGCAGACACCCTGACCCACTCGACTGCGGGTTCGCTGACCACCGATTATGTCGTGAATGGTTCTAGCAAGGTATGGGCCGCAACAGAATATAGCAGCGGAACTCCTGTGATTTCAGACTCCTTAAGTGTTAGCAGTGTTTCTGATGATGACACTGGTGAAATGACTTTTTCTCTTAGTTCGGCTTTAAGTAGCGCAAACTTTTCAATAACGACAGGGCCGTTTGGCGGCACTGGTGCTGGCAACATGACAAATATAACTTGGTTTGACAGGACCACCTCCGCATACAGCATTTTAACTGTAGACAACGGCACAAGAGAAGACAGGGAAACTTGCACTACAGTGATGGGAGACCTCGCATGACGCCTGACTTCACCGGCACACATCTGTGGGACCGGCTCTGCTGGGCGAAGGAAAACCTTGAGCCGCACCAGTCCGACTACCGTGTCGTCTACGAGGACAGCATCGACGAGTGCGCCAAGATACTGGTGCCGGACCCTAACTGGATGGCAGCAGCGTTGCAGGGCGGCATCCTGCCACCTGTGTGGGTCTACTGGGAGTTGGCCAAGGACGAGGCGCAGCCCGACTTTAAGAAGCACACGCGCGGCTATCTGCTGCATAACACTGAGCCTGTCGGTCCTATGACCGAGGAAGAGGCAATCGAATACCTAATTCAGAAGGATGTGCCTCAGCACGTCTGGCAGAATTGGGACGAGGGCAACCGCCCGAAGATGGTGATCTGTCGGAAAGGGCAGTTACCGCAAACCCGTGTCTGGCGTAACGCTTGGCGCATCTCTGATGAACTAGCCGCATAGGAGCAAACACTATGGCTGTGACAACCTACATCGTAGACAAGGACGGTAATCAGATTGATGCTTCAGCCGCTACCGTTCCTGCAAACCGTGACTTCCGAGGCGCTTGGTCGCTATCGGGCAACGTAATCAGCGAAGACTTGGCCAAGGCGAAGGAACTGTTCCGCGACAAGGTGCGCGAGGTTCGCGGCCCACTACTTGACGCAGAGGACGTGACCTACATGAAGGCGCTTGAGGCTGACGACGCCGACGCGAAGGCTGCGTCTGTCGCCGCCAAGAACGCCTTGCGTGACGCGCCAGCCGCCGCTGCGATTGATGCGGCCTCTGACATCGCAAGCCTCAAAGCCGCTTGGGATGCCGACACCCTTGGCGACAGCCCCTACGCATAAGGAGTAACCCGTCATGTCACGAGCCAGAGAATTTGCAGACCTCGCCGGTGCGGCTGATGCTGGCGGCATCACGGGCAGGAACCTCATCATCAACGGTGGGATGAAAATAAGTGCTCGCGGCACCTCGTTTACTGGCTTTGGCGCGGGTGTAAATTACAGCCTTGACAGGTTTGCTCATTTTCATAGCTCAGATGGTGCTTTCACGGTCAGCCAAGAGACATCTGTAGTGCCAACAGATTTCACCCACGCACTGAAGGTACAGACAACAACGGCTGACGCATCCATAGCAGCGGGTCAGAGGCTGATTGTCTTTACACGATGCGAAGGCAACACTGTTTCTCACCTTAACTGGGGAACCTCTGCCGCAAAGACAGTGACGCTTTCATTTTATGTCAGAAGCTCAATCACCGGCACACACGGCGGCGCAATCGGTAACGGCTCAGACAACAGAAACTATCCCTTCACTTACACAATTAGCAGTGCCGACACTTGGGAACGCAAGACAATTACCATTCCCGGCGACCAAACTGGAACGTGGGCTACAGGCACAGGCCGTAGCCTTCAGGTTGTGTGGGGCTTGGGCGTAGGTTCAACCTACAGCGGCACGGCAGGGGCTTGGGCAGCGGGTGATGTAAACTCTGCGACAGGCGCAACAACAGGCGTTTTAGGTACGCTCAACGCAACGTGGTATCTGACCGGCGTGCAGCTTGAGGTCGGCTCTGCCACGCCGTTTGAGCATGAACCCTATGGGGTCACCCTTCAAAAAGCAAAACGCTTTTATCAAAAGGTTGACAACATACAGGGTCAGACGGTTCACGCCTTCAACACATCTGACGCTTATGTAAGATTTCCCCTTGAAATGGGAATGAGGGCAAATCCCAGCATTACACCTGTTTCATCCGGTGACAGTCTGCATTTTGCCGGTACGGCAGAAACCATCAGCGCAAGAAGCGTGGTAGCGGTTAAACCAGAAGGATATCTATACAAACTAACTGTCAGTTCTACTATCACCGCCGGGCAAGCTGGTCACTATGACAATAATCAGGTCAACGCTTTTAAAATTGATGCAGAGTTGTAGTTATGAATGAAATGAATATTACAGCGGCGCAATATGTGCAGCACGATAACGTGAACACGATGGTAAAAGCCACCATTGATGGCACTGAAATGCACGTTCCCCTCGACCCAGCCAACCGCCACTACGCCGAAATAATGAAACAGGCTGAATCGGGCGGTCTGACCATTGCGGATGCTGATTGATGAGTATCAGCGCATTCGCACCATCCGAGACTGCGATAGCGGCGGACGACGCCGGGATCGTTAGGGACGCGAGTGCCGCAAGCACTGCGGCCCTGTCCGCGTCCGGTGTGTCGCTCAGAATGCGCTTGGCCTCCGCCGCAGTTACGGGTGCCGCGTCAGTGGCCGCAATCATCAAGATCACTGCGGCGGTGGCTGCGGCCGTCTCGCTGGCCGTGACGACAACCGGCGCATCCATCCGCGTCAGGTTCGCCGCAGCGGCCTCTCAGGCTGCTGTCACGGCGTCTGCGTCGTATGTGACGGTGATGAGTGCCGCCGGGGCCGCAGCGGCCGCCCTGAGTGCTTCTGCGGCTTTCGTCGGCGTTTTCTCCAGCGCCGCCACCGCGCTCGCGTCGGTGACCGCAACAGTGCGCGGTAAGATATTGGGCGAGGACTGGTCAAACGTCGCCACTGGCTCTGAGACGTGGACTGACGTATCATCTGACGGAGAGGTCTGGACCGAGGTCCAGCCCGGCGATGAGACTTGGAGGCAGCAGTGATACAGTTTGGCGAATGGACCCCGGATCAGGCGGATCTTCTAAACCCCGGAGTGACCGTTGCGACAAACGTCATGCCGGCGGCGCAGGGCTATCACTCGATGAATAGCTTCGTGCCGTACTCGAATTCTGCCACCGGCACAATCAAGGGCATCTTCGCGGCGAAGGACACAAGCGACAACACAAAGCTTTTTGCCGGCGACGCGACCAAGCTGTACCTCCATAATAGCGGCACGAACAATCTCGACGACATCAAGAAGGCCGGCGGGTACACCCTGACCGATCAGGAGCGGTGGAGGTTCGTACAATTCGGGGACTACCTGATCGCTGCCGGCGGGACGGGCGAGGCGCTGCAATCGTTTCAGCTTGGCGTTAGCTCGGCGTTTGCGGATCTTAGCGCGTCCGCCCCTAAAGCCGACTTCATTGCCGTGGTTCGCGACTTCTTGTGGACCGCGAACATCGACGAGGGTGCGGGACGCAAGCCGTACAGGTGCCGCTGGTCCGGGTTTAACGACATCACAAGCTGGACGGCGGGCACAGATCAATCCGACTTCCAAGATCTGCCCGACAGCGGCGCGATCACCGGTTTGGTTGGCGGCGAATATTGCACGGTCCTGACAGAGCGCGCCATCTTCCGGGCCACCTACTCGGGTCCACCCCTGATCTGGCAGTTTGACAAGGTGGTATCCGAGCGCGGGTGTAACTTCAAAAATTCTGTGTGCAACGCTGGCAATCTTATCTTCTTCCTGAGTAGCGACGGCTTCTACGCCTTCGACGGGCAGAAGGCGTACCCCATCGGCTCAGAGAAGGTGAACGAATTCTTCCTGAAGGATTTCGACAGTAACTATGATTATCGCATGTCCGCGTCGGTTGACCCGCTCAACGAGGTCGCAATGTGGTCCTACACATCGACGCAGTCGCCATCAGGTCAACCGGACAAAATACTGATTTACAATTACACGCTGAACCGCTGGTCGATAGCCGAGGTTGAGGCTGATCTGCTTGCGCCGATGTTCTCTTCTGGGTACACGGTTGATGGCCTCGACAACCTATCCGCCACGGTCGACGGCCTGAGTATCCAGCTAGACAGCCGCTTCTTCAAGGGCGGTCAGTATTTCTTTGGCGGCGCATACGGCGACAAAATCTACACCTTCACCGGCTCACCACTGGCCGCCACCATTGAGACCGCCGAGGCACCAGTGTCGATGGGCAAGCACTCCATCGTGACGCGCATTTATCCGTACTATCAAGACGGCACGGTGACGCTATCGGTTGGCACGCGAGACACTCAGGCCGGGACGACATCTTTCACCAGCGCGGTGGCACCGAATAGCTCAGGCTTCGCGCCGTTCAGGGCGCAGGGCAGGTATCACCGGGCGCGCATGACAAT
>Ga0208899_1002008_pt1 | contig 13979 bp, 22 predicted proteins | sample VirMetDEL_Nov_24_FD_184518 | JGI IMG/M metagenome (GOLD analysis project Ga0208899, IMG submission 184518) | Aqueous microbial communities from the Delaware River and Bay under freshwater to marine salinity gradient to study organic matter... | ecosystem: Environmental > Aquatic > Marine >... | reverse complement strand
AATATTTCTTTTCAACAAATAGGTAAATATGAGAAAGGACAGAATGGTCTTAATGCCATTCGGATAGTTCAGATTTCAAATTTATTAAATATTCCTAAATCCTATTTATTGGAAAACATAGAATTACCAGGTTTCGTTGAACTACCTGGTGATGATTCAGTTTCTAGTCATTCTGAGTCTTTTAATGTTTAACATAAAATTCAATCAAGCCTAGTGAACTTGATTGTGTTTGTTTGATGAATAAGGGTGGATAAGATAGCTCCTGTCCACCCTTTTTATAATGTACTTTTTAATTTTTCAAAAGAATAATAAATTTATTACCTATACCAACCAAGTATTCGGCAATGAAGAAGATGCCGAATTTTTTGCCAAGAGATCCTTTAAAAGAAAAGATGTCTGGAAAATAGTCCCTTATGACAAGGAGCATATTGATAAGTATTGGTACAAAGTTTAGTTCCAATTATAATTATTATTCTGGTGTTCAGAGTATTTAACAGACTCCTTACTTACAGAATATTTTTTAATGTAATTTGTATTAATAAACTTTAAATCCAAATCACCCATGTGTGTTGCAAGATCAAATGGGTTTGTATATTTACCTTGATAGCACCAATACGATACATTCCAATGTCTAAAGAAATAGGTCTTTCTAGCCACAGGGAGCTTCAGATTCAATGATTCAACTGCTTTGTCTAGGCAAGTAATCATATTCTTTAAATCATGGAATTTACCCTTAGAGTTAAGAAAGATACATTGTTGATCTTCTGGCAAAGTATTCATGTAATCTATAAGCTGATCTTTTAATGATGCACTTATCTCAAGTTCTCTATAACCAGCTTCTGTCTTTGGTGGTGCTAATTTTTTCTCATAATCCACAGAATTAGTTACCTCAAATACTGGTATGTTTCTCTTAAAGTGAAAGTTCTTTCTCTGTGCTGCTCTAGCTTCACTAGGTCTGCAAGAGGTTTCTGCCATTAGTTTAAACATTAATTGGTATGGCTCAGAGGGTATCTTAGAGATAATAGTTTTTATTCTATCAAAGTTCCATTCTTCAAAGTCAATCTTACCTGACTTTTTCTTCTTTGGAGCATCTTCCTTTTTAAAGAAAGTAGCAGTTTTAAATACATTTACTTTAAATGGATCTGTTTCTGCCATGCCAACTTGTGTGTCATATATTCTAGCAAAGGTATGAAAGATTTTCTTTTTATAATCAAAATCTAAATCATCAATTTTTTTAACAAAGTCTGCAATATATTCTACATCAACTTTAGTTAAATCTACATCACCACAATGTTTGGCAATATGTTTGTAGTGTTCTGAGTATTCTTTAAATGTAGTTTTACTAAAATTAATTGTAGGCTCATAAGCTCTTGATCTACATTTCTTACTATAAACTTCCCAAGCATAAGATAAAGGAACTGAAAGAATAACATTCATATTCTTAGGATTGATATTACCAATTCTTAATAATATTTTTTCAGCTTCTTGTTCTAGCCATTGTTTGTTTGGACTTTGAACTACAACTTTTTTACCATTTTCTTTATATGTAAATGTATGAGCTTTCTGTTTCTTGCCTTTACTATTTACCCATGTTCTTTTGCCTAGCTTTATTTTGTTCATATTCTCTCCTATTTATTTGTTTTCTCTGATGTTAATTAGATTAACATCTAGTTTACAAATGTCAAAGAGAATAAAATGGTATATGCTTCTTATTTGTTTCATTTCATGTTGCTCTCATGTTGCACTTACAAATAGAAATGTAAAAAAAATTCAACTTATAAGGAAAGTACAGGCAAAAAAAAAGTTGGCTAAAACATCAAACTGATGTAAAAGCCAATTGTTAATTCGTTTTTTGATATTCCTCGGTAGCTCAGTTGGTAGAGCAGTTGACTGTTAATCAATTTTCTCACCACCAAAACACCTGTCTTTTCTTACTTATTGTATTCTCATGTTTCCTATATGCTTCTCTTGACATCAATTGTAATGATAATCATTTGGAAACAAGAAACAAGATAATTTTTTCCCCTCCACATAGCAAAAGCTACCCCTCTGATAAAATCAGAATTGCAATTAATACTTGCACCTATACTGTTATGATCTAGCTGTCTTTGCTGATCTCTTTAATGCTTTGGCAGATACAGTTCCTTTACCTTTTCTGCTAGTCCCAGCTTTTTTTCTTTTATTCATATTGTAGTAGAGTCCTTTTTTAGCAACTCTGCCAGACTTAGTTTTGTGATAACCTTTTTTCATTCTTTTCCTTTTCTATTAATTGTTTGTAATAATCTTTTCTATCGCAATCAAAATGCGATCTAGTTTGGTCTGCAAAGGAGAGAAACTTCATATCATTTGTAATTTCTTTATTACAAAGTCTGCACTCTCCAAGTGAAATAATTTGATTTAGTTTCTTCCAGGTTTTGTTAGCCATTAACAAGCCCACTTTCTTAGAGCTTTATTAATTCTGCTATTAGGATCTCTAGCTGTTTTGGCAGAAGTTAATTTTTTCTTCATGCCTTTCATTCTGGCACAGAAAGACTTTCTTCTTTTGCTAGTCTTAGATTTAGTAGGAGCTTTTAGTGTTCCCCCAGTTTGTCTTTTATAAGATGCTCTGCCTTTGGCATTTAGACCACCTGATTTAGACTTACCAGCTTTTCTTGTCCATGCTGCACTTGCCATTATTTAACAACTCTACCTTTGTTAATGCCTTTTTTAATGACATAACTTTGCGTACCATTAGCACCATGATTTACTTCTTTTCTTAAATGCTTAAAAATACTCATCTCTTTTAAATTCTTTTCTATTTTCTTTTTAAAAGATTCTAATACTTTGTTATCTCTCATTTGCTGCCACCAATATAACCACCAATAACACCAATCAATCCTGTAACTGACATCTTCATTAGTGTGATTACACTTTCATCTACTGGTCTATTTTCTGCTAGTGCTACCCAATAGTCGCCAACAATGATGACACCTAAAAGTATTAAGACACCACCTGTTATTAATAAAATTACTATGTCTTTAAAATTTTTAATCATTTCTTCCTTATTATGTTTTAACTTTTGGAGTTTCTTCACAAAAAAACTTTATGTAAGCACCTTGATTATTTACAAATTCTCTACTCAAGTTGGTAATCATTTTGTGTGAAAAATCATAACCAAACGAAACACAATCATAATGATCTTTAAAATTATCTAATGGTAAAGGAACTTGATGGCATTTGTTATTCTCTATTACAGAGCAAATAAACATGACTAAAACAAAATCCATTTATTTTTTCTTAAACATATCTAGTCCAGGTTTCAGACCATAAATTGATCCGAAAATCCCAACTGTTAGCCAGACATACCAGTCAGGCAAGTTGTTAAAATATTGAAAGAATAAATCTAGTTTTTCTTTAGCATCTGGAGAACCAGAGAATACAGAATAAGATATAACAATAATAGGTAGTATAATAATGAATAAAACAATTTCATCTTTAATTGAACCAGATTGTGCGTCCAATGTTTTAACTTTAAAATCAACCTCACCTTTAGCCATTCTCTCACTATAATTCCTCTCTGCTAAACTTTGTAATTGTTTAGACTCTTGTTTATTTTTATAAACTTCAGCTCCTGTTTTCATAGCCATCTTTGCTAAACTAAACCAAATCATAATTTTACCTTTCCATCTTTCCATTCCATATCAGGCAACCCATCAGAATAGGTTTTGCCATCAAATGTTAAAACTTGTTTTCTATTGTTGCCATCACAATAACTTGCATGAATCCAACCAGCATTATCTTCATCTGGTTTATAAAATTCTAAAATTAGTTGGTCAAAATCACAATTGTTTTGAATCCAATAAGCAACTTGAATATTAGGAGTACCAATAATTTCAAAGTCAACTGCCATACCTTTTGTATGTTGTGAACTGTCCGAACTACCAATCTTACGATTAAGCTCTAAGCATCTAAAACCAGAATTAATCATAACTGGCTTTTCAAACTTAGCTCTTACAGGCTCAAGTATTTCATAAGCTACATTGCCAAGATTTTTTATATCACCAGATCCAGGCATATTTTTAATACCATTCCTAGTTGCTACTTGGCTTTTCGTAAATTCTGAAAGTTTAAAGTGTTTTGAAATTTGCATAAATTAACATTTACAGTTGTCGCAAGTGCATAAATCTTTATCCTCATGTAGGTGCAGATCATCTTTACAATGGCACTTACAATGACAATATTTACATTTTCTAGTTTTTCTTTTTTTCTTAGGTAACTTTTCACCAATATTAAAAGTTAAAACATCTTCAACTTTTTCTACTAAGCTGTCTATCCAGGCGAAAAATCTGTATAATAATTTATCAATCATTTTAAATCTGTAAATTTATCAAACCAATAGAAGATTCTTCCAAACTGTTTATCAACATTAATCAGTTCATTTTCTATTGAGCTTGTCTTTGCTTTTAATTCTATAATTTCAATAAGAGTCCATGATGATATAGATAATAATATTCCACCAATTAAAGGCATTATCCATTTATGGTTTTTCATCTATTTTCTCAATCATGCTTTTGTAAGGGTTATGTCTTGGTGCATTATTGGTGGCTTTGATACCAGCACAATAAGAAAGTAATTCTTTAAAATTAGGTAGGTCTTGGCTTGTATTAATACTTTTACAAACTTTATATAATTCTATTTGTTGTTTTAAAACTTCGTTTTTAGTTGTTATTCTATTTTGTTCATCACAATGTTTTTTAGATATACCTAGATACTTTCTAAAATTTAATCTTAGTTCATGGCTATTATCATCATAATCATTACTGATGCTATTAGTTCTATGGTCGTTTTCTCTTTTAGAAATACTTAAATCTACATCTCCATATCTACAAGAATTAGTGCCATTGTTTAAATATTCATTTCTTGCATGAGCTGGTTTGACAAAGATTGCCAATAACAAAAATAAAATAACTAATACTCCTGTAAAATAATAATTCATTGTTTAGCTCCATAATTATCTTGATAAATCTCTTACTTCCCATTGAAGATCAGATACTTGACCACCCATAATTTCCATAATTTCTTTAGACATTTGAATAACACCATAGATGTTAGAAATATCTTGATTAACTTTTTTAATAACTTCGTTTTGTTTATTAAGTTTATCTTCCAAAATAAAGATAGCTTGTTTGTTAGAATTAATTGTGTTGGTTAAATTAAGAACATATTTAATCCCTGTAAAACTACCAACTACGATAGATGCAACAACTGGTATAACAACAATGTTTGATTTTAATTTATCTGCTATGTTCATAATTCGTTTCCATGATTAACCATTACAATTTTAATGCCTAATTTCTTTTGCTTGGCAGTAGGAGATCGCCAAATTTTTCTTCTATATGGTTTAATATGTTTTCTGTAAGTGTTAGTCTTGATGTCTAGCAATTGAATAGAGCCATCTGGAGATACTGCTACTAAGTCAAAAGGACATTGAGGATCACAAGCCTTTGCAACCCAATAACCTTTTCTAGTTAAATTAACTATCTCTTGGTATTCTCCGATTGTGCCTTTGATATTTGTACTTAACTTAACAGGTTTGACACCAGATTGAGTAAGCTGCTTAGACTTATTGTTACTATCACCCATAATAATTTGTAAATATTATTAACCTTGTTGTTGACCACATCAATTTTCATATCTAAGTGATGCAAGTGATTGTCCCTGATTGTGTCTATTTTTTGATGAATAAGTTTACTTTCGCCTTGTAATTTAATTATGTCCTGAGAATTTTTTTGAGATTGAGTAGTCATAATTAATCTAATTTAATATCTGGTAATTTAGTTTTTTTACCTGATTGAAATTCTTTTTTTAGTTCAAATAAAAAATCTTTTCCTAAGTATTCATCTATAATAGCTCTTTTGTCTTTAGGAATTTTATTGATTCTATATTCTAAAAGATAAGCAGCTATACTAGAGTCATTTCTTATTGTTTCTCCAGCTTGTTTTTTGTATTTAGTTAATTGTTTTTTAATAATATAATTTTGTGTTGGTACATCTAACTTTTTAAAAAATGGTAATGATACAACTGTTGATAATTGTATTGCAATTTTAGGTGCAAGTTGCATTTTAATTGCTTTATCTAATTCAGGAATACCAGTTGATCTAAATACCTCTTGAGGTAAGAAACCATTTTTATCTAACATTTTTTCTGCTTCATTTTTCTTAGGTATAATAGACATACCAGTAACTTGTCTGTAGCCTGGAGATTCTCTAACAATTGTTTTAGCAACAGGAATACCAGCTTTAGTATATTCAATTGATGTTGCAGAATATATTGGTGGTAATTCTTCAGGAGATATTTTCTTTTTTATTTGTCCCCATAAAGGATCTTTTCTTGAATCTCTAACGATTGCTAACTCTGGATCGTTTTCTGCCATAAAATCCAAAGCTGTTTGCAAAGGAGTTAAATAGGTGGACATGATACTTCCAAGAATTACTTTTGCAGATTGTAGTTTATCTTCAACTGGTTTGTTGCCTGTCTGATGGTCTATAAATTTATCTATTAAATATAAACCAGTACCAGCTCTTGATCCTAAAAATACAGAAGCAATACCCTTTAAATCTAAATCTCTTAGTGTTCCATTTTCTGCTCTAATCATTAAGTCAGCAACATAAAGATATGCAACAAATGGGTTAAATGGTCTAACATCAATATATCTGTCGCCAAATTTAAACTCATACCATTTCTCACCTACATAATCTTGCTTCCTCATCATGTATGCAGTAGTCAGCATAGCAGTACCAATGGCAACTTTTGAAATTTGAGAATAATCTCCATCTGCCATCTTTTTAAAATTTTTTTTAGTAAAAAATGGAATTAAACCTACTGGACTAAAATCAATATGAAACTTTAAAGAGTTCATTAAAAATCTTGGAAAAGGTAAAACCAAAGATACAGTAAAAGGAATAGCATTGGCTAACTGAATAAATTTGTAAGCAAAGTTATCATAGATACCATCAAACTTATTAAAGTCTTTAGCAAAAGTTGAGTCAAGTGCTTCAGAAACAGAGTCAGCAACATCTTGTTTTCTAATAATTGCAGTATCTCCTTGATCTATAATTTGTCTAAGAGTTCTATTACCATAATGACCAGGTGAATTTAAAATAAGATTATTTAATCTTGCCTGAAATACAGCTCTCCTAGTTATAAACTCTTGAGCTTTATTAAATATATTAAGTAAGTCAGCAGTTTTTTCTAATCCTCTTAGTGGACTAAAAGTTATTTTTTTTCCTGACATATTAGTTATATCAGAACTAAATCTTAAAAATAATTTATCACCCTCTTTAGGAAAAGAACTTAATATTAGATCTACTTCTTTTTTAATTTTGTTTGCAACAATTGGATTAAATTGTTTAAATATTCTAGCAAATCCACTTAAAGTATTTAAAGGTGTTGTAACTCTTTTAATAGGTGCATTAGGAAATAATTTTTTATGTGCTAATTGAAATACTTTTTCAACAGCTTCTTGAATAACAGAGATACCTTGTTTAAAAGTTTGAGATTCAAGGTTACGCACAGCAGTTGCTAACTGTGAAACCATGATAGCTCTCCTTACATTATCCAATCTTTTAAATACACTCATTACATGATGGTAGAAACCATCACCAGATTCATCTAATGCTTTAACCCAAGCCTTATTAGAACCCTCTATTTTTTCTATTTGATTTAATTTTTTTTGAATAACAGATAGTAATTGTAAAGTACGACCAGCTTGTGCAGTTGTTGCACCAAAGAATTGTGCAAATTCTTTTAAAGTAATATTATATTTTTTTAATATTGCTTCTATTTGTTCGTTACTTAATCTTCCTGTGTAGAGTAAATCAGCTATTTGTTCGTATAATTTTATATTAGGATTTCTAGTAACTTTACCAGTTGTTAATAATTCCTCAGCAGCTTGTGTAATTTTTTTTAATGTAGCTGTATTTAAACCTTTAACACTAACACCCTCTGGTATATCTAATCCCTCAAGCTGTCTTGGTTTAGAACCAATCTTTTCATCAATGTCAGCTCTATCTAACTTAGCTTGTCTTTGATTTTTAATTGTTGTTTCTTCTTCTAACTTTTTAATTTTAGCTTGTATGTCTGCAATTTTATTCTTTTTTCTGGTAGCAATAACATTGTCAGTTGTAACAACTTTTTTTACCTTGCCATCAGCAGTATTAAAAGTTTCAACTGTTCTTTCAACTTTGATTGCTCTTGCTTCTTTTAGTTCTTGTCTTAATTTTGTTATCTCAGTTGGATCAACTTTAACTCTAGTGTTTTCGTAAATTTTTTGTTCTACTTCTAAAGGTCTTAATTGATTAACTATTTTTTCTATTTTCTTAGTTCTAATTTCTGTTTTCTTTAAATCAGGTGTAATCTTTTTAGTTTTGATACTACTATTTTGTAATTCTAATTTAGCAACCTTTTGTTTTAAAGTTGTAATTTTTTCTGGGAAACTAATAAATTCTTTAATAGGTACAGAGTTAGGTCTGTTATTTACTTTGATTTGTTTTTTCTCAAGAACTTCTATTTGTTTATTTAAACTCTTAATTTGTGAATTATTATTTTTAATTGTTGTTTGTGCGTTTTTACTTACCTTAATTTTTGTTTCTATTAAAGGTACATCTTCGCTTTCTAATTTTTCTAATTCTTTTTTTAACTTAATTATCTTAGGCTTATTATCTTTAAGTTTGACAATATCATTTTCAGCTAACCATTTGATAGGCTTGATGTCTTTAGTTTCAATATTAACTGTTTCATCTGTATCATTTTGTTTTGCTTTAAGTTCTATATCAAGTTCTTTATCACCTTTTTTACCAGTAATACTTCTATAGCTTTTACCAATTGACCAAAAAAGTACCTCCAAAGGAATAGCAAGTATTGCTCCCTCTGCAAACATTTTAGCTCTAGCTGCATCTTCAGTATCAGTATCTTTAGCTTGTAAATATTCTGTTACAGCATTAGAAAACTTTTCATCTTTATAAGTTTCAACTAAATTAGATAATCTTTTTTCATAAGGTGAAAAAGTAAATTGTTCAGCAAGACCACCTTTAGTAACTATTCTAAAAAATTTACTTACTTTACTTTTTGCGTTTGGAATATTTTTTATAAATGGTACAACTTGACCAGTTTTACCAACAGCACTATAGCCACCCATAAAACCAATTAAATCTCTTTGCAAACTTCCACTAAAATAATTAGGTTCTTTTACTTCAGGAAGTTTTGTATCAATAACATTATCATTAATACCAGGAATTTTTTTTCCTAAATAATTACTTACATCTATTGTTGCTTGAGCAACATCTCTTGCAGTACCTACATAAGTTCTAAAAAGAACTTGCTCTTTATATCCCTCCCAAAAACTTTCAGGGTGATATTCTTTTTCTATTTCATAAATTTGTTGTAAAATAGGATCTTCAAATTCTGGTATTTTAGGTAACTCATCTTTTTTAAAAAAGTTTTTTACCTTATCAACAATTCCAACTTTAATTTCTTTACCCTCATCATCAAATTTTTCAAGGACAGAACCCTTTAAAACATTAGAGTTAATGTTAGGTAATTCAGTTATATTGTTTTCTAAAACAATTTTAGGTAATTCAGTTTTCTTTTCTTCTTCTTTATCATCTAAAATAATTTTAGGCAAAATTGTAGCCATAATATTATTTCTCTATAAGTTCAGCTTGTATTAATGATTGTAAAATTTGGTCAAATGCAGCATCTGGATTAGCTGCCATTTGAGCTTCCACTATTGCTTGGACACTCTCATAGCCCTCAACTTTTTTACCCAATTTATATTCAGAAACTGCTGCCATCTGCTCTACATCTAGTGTAACTGAGTTTTCAATTTTAGCAGCAACTGCTTCATCAATAGCATCTGGATTACCTTTAATTTTATTTTTATATAATGCTTGGTCAGGTTTGCTTAATGAGTCGTATAATATTTTAAATTCTTTATCATTTTTAGCTTGATTTAATTTATCAAAAACTGCTAATGTTCTATCATTTAAAGTGTCTTTAGTTGGTTTCTGAGCTGTTTTAGCTGGTTCATATCTATTAGGATTCTTTTTAATTTCTAAATCAGTTTTTAAAACATTTTTTTTAAGCTCAACATCATAAACAGATTTTGTAGATTTAGCTGTATCTTGAAACATTTTTTGAGTTTTTGCAGCATTCATAATAGTTGGGAATGCAGCTTCGCCTAAGCTCTGACCTTTAGCTCCAGCAGTAAGAAGTCCAGCTCCTATTAAAAAGTTTTCATCTTCTAGTAGTCCTCTTAAGTCGAATTTAAATGCCATTATATTAATCCTTGATTTGTTAGTTCATCAAAAAATGGATTGGCAGATGTCATACTTCTATCAAAATTTTGATTAAAAGTATTGCCATAACCATATTGTTGATTGTTTGGTGTTAAGTTTAATGTTTGTGAAATTTTATCTTTAGCAGCATTGTAAGTGTCCATGTAAGCAGATGATACTCCTAAATTGTTACCCATGTTTGAAAAATAATCAGCAACAACAGATTCTTGAGGTAATGTTTGTCCAACTTGATAAGGTGCATTTGATCTTGTAAAAGCATCTTGTTCGTTACCACCACCTTTAGGAGTAAATGTTTTTGTTTTAGCATTATAAAGCAAACCATTTTCAGCAGCATATCTTTCAGGTTGATAAGTTTTCATTCTTTCTTGAAAACCCATACCTTTAGATTGTCCTACCTCAGTAATAGTATCAAAGTCAGCTAATAATTGATCGTAAGTTAATGGTGCTCCTAATGTTCCTGATGGTGATGCTGCTTCCATAAGTTTTCCAAAAAGACCTGGAGATGGCATTGTTGGTGATTGAGGAATATATCCTAAAGATTCCCACTCTGCTATTGTTTCAGGTGAGTATAATGGATTGCCTTTTGTATCTTTTGCATTTTTCCAACTATCACCTATTTTACCAGTTCTATTTAAAGTTTTAACATAATCTTTCATTTCTAAAAGTGTTGCGTCTTTATTAAAATCTGTAAAACCAGCTTGTTTTAATTTTGCTTTAATGCTGTCTAATTGACTACCAGCAATATATGTCATCTGGTTGTATTCAGCTTTTGTGTTGAAACCAACTGGTCTGCTACCTAAAGGAGCAACTCCACCAAACTGTTCTGCGTATTTTTCTTGCTCTTTCTGAGTAACTGCTGAATCTACAATTGCATCTGAAACAGCATAATTAGATGGATCATTACTATCGCCACCAAGAAAAGTAACATCACCTCCACCTTTTACAAAACCAGTAGAAGTTTGTTTAACAGAATATTGTTCTCTTGCATCTCCTCCATCTCCACCATTACCTGAATTATTATTATTGTTGTTGTTATTGTTATTTGATGAACCACCACTACTAGGAGTAGGATCATTAAAACCACCAGATGAGTTTGTTCCACCATATTTTTCACCAGGTGGATATGCAAAGATACCAGATTCAGTTGGTGTTTTAACTCCACCAGCTTGAACTAACATATCTCTTTCGCCTGGAGTTATGTAAGCAAGAAAATGATTTTCTGGTGCTTCATCATTTAGAAGTCCAGCATATTGTTTTAGGTTGTTCATAGATTATAAAATTATTGAAACAACAAATAGAACACCAAGAATAATAATATACTTAGATGTATTGTTATCTATGTCTGTTTTTATATCGTAAATTATTTTATTTATTTTGTTCATTATAATAGTCCTCCTAATAATGCTCCACCAATTGCTCCACCTATTCCTGGAAAAAGCATATTTCCTAACATAGCTCCACCAGTAGCTGAAGTTAATCTGTTAGGATCGGTTTGTGATTGTTGAACTGGAAAACCAGATGCAATCGGATTAACCAATGATGAATATTGTTGTAAAGATTGAAAAGGTGCAAGGTTAGCTTGTCTTTGTATATTTTCTAACTGACCACCTACTTGTGTTAAAGTTGGTGCAGCAGTAGCAATACCTAATTGTCTTTGTCTTTCCCTCTCATAAGAATCAAAAGCCATTGGGAGAGCTTCTTGAGTAATACCAGATAAGATTTGTTGTTGGTTCATAGCAGATCCTGGTGTTCTACCAGCTCCACTAAATTCAGAATTTACAGCAGTTGCAATTTGATTTGCTGAACCTTGTAGCATTGGAGATAAAAAAGGATTTAAATAATTTCCAGCTAAAGTGTCAGCTATTTGAGTATTGGCAGCATTTGCCATTACCTCTTGTTGTGCAATACCTTGAGTAGTTTGAGCAGTTGGTGCAACATATCCTGAACCTTGTACTCCTTGATTATATAAAGTTCCAGCTTCAGATAAAATCTGATTTAATGCTGGTTGTGCTGGTGCGTATGGATCTACTCTTGCTTGAGTTCCTCCACCTGATCCTCCTCCAAATGACATATTATTTTTCCTTTTTGTTTGTTATTTGTTTTTCAAGAACAACATGAGTTGGTTTATAATCAAATTGTTCCATAATTCTTTGCCAACCTTTACGACTTATTAATTCCATATTGGTGCAATTATTTTCTAAAGCAAAATCTTCTAGTACACTTATTAGATGTTGCCATTTTTGTCTGTGCTTTCCTGTAACTATAAAGATGTTACAAGATTGTATTAATTTTCTTTTAATGATTTCTGTAACAACAACTCCATAATATTTTTCAAGAGTTGTAGGTTTGTCTTTGTTCCAAACCACCCAAAGCTGCATCTTTTTTTCTTTAATACAATCATAGACAAACTGTGCGTCTGTATGATTACCTGAGTAAGATAGAGCTTCGCTAATATCTTTTTTAACTAAAGACCAAACATCATCTAAATTAGATGATGGTATATTCACTAATTTCATTATGTAATATTTAAGTAACTAATACCTATGTGAACTGAGTCTGATGAGCTTACTGTTGCTTTTAGTTGATCTAAACTTTCCAGTATTAAAGGTACTGTCAAAATTTCAACTGAACTATTAGCTGCAAGTGATTGTGTTTTTAATATAGTAAATTCTGCATTACTTGCAGAACTATCCAAAACATCTAGTGAAAATGTTGGAGTATTACTTGTATTATTAGTAACTCTAATTGATTTTAAAATTAAAGTTTCTTTTGATGTAGCTGTTAAAAGTGATGTTTCACTAGCTGACGCAAGTGCAACTCCTTTAAATTTATAAGTGTTAGCCATTATTTTTTAGGGTGAGCAACTTTGACTTTTTTAATTGTTTGGTAAAAATCATAAAACTTATGTTGTAGTTCGTTATCCTTATCCATTGTATGCCATAGCATATCTAGTTGATCTCCAATGCTAGGATAAACTCTATCTCTTTGATATTGGTTAGCATCATACTCTGCTTGTACCTCTACCATTTTAGCTTCTATGTCAGCTACTGGTATTGGTGTTGTTCCATTATGCCATTCTATTTCACAAGTGTTAATATCTGTTCCTCTAACTGCAAATTTTGCATTAGAATTAATTTTTAAAATTGCTAAATCTATTATCATCCAGCTATCTCCATTAAAGTAATTGATGTATCTGCTCCATTTTCTGAAATTCTTACAGTACCATTTGCATCTCTGTTATTAATTTGAATTTTATAGGTAAGACTAGATGTAGAACTTGGTGCATCCAATTCAACCATACTAGAGCCACTTTCACTTAAAAAACCAGAACTTCCATCATTTAAACCTTTTATTTCAGTTACTACTGTACTATCTCTTAATACTCTTAATTGGTGTTCTGTATCTCCACCTTGTCTATTTAATCCACCGCATTGAGCAATAACTAAAATTTTACTTGAAGTTGCAGATGGAGTGATTGCTTGAGATATAACATCTGTCCAAGTTGTTGAAGTTAAAGCAACAGTTGTACTTGTTTGATTATAAACAACTTGCAAAACCTTACCAGTAGGAATAGCTGCTGGTAAAGCAGTTATCGCAGATATTGTATTATTGTTTGGTTTAATTATTGCCATCTATACTCCTATC
>Ga0208899_1002004_pt1 | contig 13994 bp, 12 predicted proteins | sample VirMetDEL_Nov_24_FD_184518 | JGI IMG/M metagenome (GOLD analysis project Ga0208899, IMG submission 184518) | Aqueous microbial communities from the Delaware River and Bay under freshwater to marine salinity gradient to study organic matter... | ecosystem: Environmental > Aquatic > Marine >... | reverse complement strand
TTTAGATATTACTGAGCAGGGTCCAGTAGGAATGGTGCCAGCAGGTACTAAAGAAAAAATGCAAACTTCATTAAGACAATTAATGGGTGATAGAGTTAAAAACTATATTGGTACAACTTATAGAATATTTCAAAATCAAAACTTTGGTTTTTATTCAAGATACAAACCAACGGAAGAATCTGTTAGTCAAGCAAAAGAATTATTTAAAAGATATGCCGCTAAAAATGGAAATCCCATTTCAGATGAAACAGCAGAACAACTTGTTAACAATGTGTTAGATCAAGCTAGAGCTTACAATCCAAAAACTAAATTACCTAGTTTTGTATATGATAACTTATCACAAGGAGCAGATAGTCCAGAAAACATAAAAACATTTGCTCAAACTTTAACTAAAGAATTACCAGATGGTTCTAAGGAATTAAAAGTTATTGGTAAAGGAAGTAAGATATTTAGAAACTTATTTGGTGAAATAGAAGATGCTAGATATTCAATATTTGAAGGAATGAATAGATTAGGAACTATTGCTAGAAAAAATCAATTGTTTGATGAAATACTAGATGCAGATCAAGCATTAAAAGATGCAGCTAAATCTACAACACCTGCAGGATCAAGAGGTTTCTTTTTTTCCAGTCCATTAGATGCAAGAAAAAATTTACCTAATAGAGAGATAGTTAAAATAGATCCTTATGTACAAGAATCTTTTAAAGATGGTGTATTAATTAATAGACTACAAGGTCAATATACAACTAAAGAAATAGCAGAAGCATTTAGTAATGCATCTAAAGTATCTTCTTGGTTAAGAGGAGAAACAGCGCAAGGTATAACAGGTCAAACAGCATCTTGGGCTTATAGAAATCTATTTTTAACACCTAAAGCTTTTTCACAATATGCAAAAACAATTTTATCTGTACCTACTCATTTTAGAAATTTCTTTTCATCTAGTGGTTTTGCTTTAGCAAATGGTGCGTTAGCTAATCCTATTTACTTTACACAAGGAATGAAGAGAGCAAAAGATTCTTTACAACTTGGATTAAGAGATCCAAAAGCAATGGAATACTATAGAGAATTATTAGAGTTAGGTGTAGTAAATTCTAACGTAAGAATGGGTGATCTTAAAAACTTAATGCGTGATGCTAAAATATTTGAATCTGGTAACGTTGCAACAGATTCTGTTTTAAAACCAATGTTGAAATCATTAGGTAAAATAGGTGAAGCTGCTAAACGAACAACAAGAAAAGCAGCATCTTTTATGCAAGATGCTTATGTTGCAGAAGATGATTTTTGGAAAATAGCGATGTTTGAAACAGAATTTGGTAGAAGAACAGCAGCATATGCTAAAGCAGGAATTAAAAAAACAGCTAGAGAAGTAAAAGAAGAAGCAGCTGATATAGTTAGAAATACGATACCGAACTATGCTTACGTTGGTGACTTTGTTAGATCAATGAGAGCAGCGCCTTTAGGTAATTTTATGTCATGGCCTTCTGAAATATTTAGAACAGGTACAGGTATTGTACAACAAGCATTAAAAGATATTAGAGATCCTGTTACTGGAAGTTTAAATTATTTTAAAAGTACAAATCCAATGAAAGGAACAGGATTAGCTAGAATAGTTGGTGGTGCTACTGCATTTGGAGCATTACCTGCTGGTATCATTATGGGTACAAGAGCAATCTATGGTGTATCAGATGAAGAAGCAAAAGCAGCACAAGAATCAGGTGTAGCTCCTTGGTCTAAAAATTCACAAAATATTTATATTAAAGATCCTGAAACAGGAGAAATGTATTACAGTGATTGGAGTAACAATAATGTTTATGATACATTAACAAGACCTTTCACAACTTTATTAAGAAACATACAACAAGGTATTGATGATGAAGAAATTTTAATGAAAGGATTTATAAAAGGTATTGCACAAGCAGCTGGAGAAACAGCAGATCCTTTTGTTAGTGAATCAATTTTTACTGAAGCCTTTATGGATATTTATGCAAGAGGAGGAAGAACAAAAGATGGTTATGAGTTATATACAGAAGATGGAACTCCTGACAATGAAAAAGTAGTTAGAATTTTAAAACATTTAGCTGAATCACAAACACCTCAATATAAACAATTATTAAGAGTTGTGGATTCTGCAACAGGTAAGCCAGATCCAAATGGAGATGTAATTGAAATACCTGATGCACTCGCTGGTGTATTTGGATTTAAATTAACTAAAATAGATCCTAAGAGCACTATGGGTTTTCATATTAATGCATTTCAAGAAGGTGAACGTAATGCTAGAAGAGAATTTACAGGTGGACCAGAAGGTGTATTTAAACCCTTTACAACAACTAATGATGTTATAGAGCGATATTATGTAGCTAATAGATCTATGTTTAATGTTCATAATGAAATGCAAAAGCATTTGAAAAACATGCAAACGTTAGGTTTATCTCAAGAAGGTACGTTTGAAGAATTTGATAATCGTGGTTTAAAAAAAGATTATTTGTATTTACAAGAAGGTAACTTTCAACCTTACTATCCTAGTAATAAAATATTTGAAAACTTTGAAAGACTTGCTAATGAAAGAGGCCAACCTAATCCTGTAATAGATGCATTAGGATCTTTAGAATCTATGTATAGTGACTTTTTTAATCTAAAATTAGGAGATGATTGGACGTTTAATTTAGAAGATTATTTACCACAATCGGTAACTTCACCTCAATCTGCATTACCACCACAACCAATGCCAGCGCCAAATGTTGTAGGACAAGCGCCGCAGATGAGTACGGCTCAAGGCTTGACACCTACTGAGCTTGCTTTATTATCTCAAGAAGAACAACAAATTAGACTTAAACAAAGAGGACTAGCTTAATGGCTGTAAGATTAACATATCACGGATCACCAAATGCATCTTCTATATTACAAGAAGGGTTTAGACCAGGTCGAATGCTTAGTGTAGCACCAGGTAAAGTTTTTTCTACACCTAATGTAAATTTTGCTAGTGGTTATGGAAATCCAGTAAGAATAGCAACTTCAACTAATGCTTTTTCATTACCTTCAGTAAATCTTTCTAGTGGTCAAATTGGAAGAGAAGTTATTCAAAGTCCACAAAGTGCAACAAGAGGAATGCAACTTGCTCAAATGGCAGAAAAATTAAAAAATGTTTCTCCAACTGCTGCTAGATTATTAGGAGGAGAAACAATAAGAGGCATAGGTGGATCTTCCGTAGGAAGAAGTATATTAGGTAGAACATTAGGAACTTTATTAGGTGGAACTGTTGCTAGCACTGGGGGAATACTTGCGTCTCCTTATATAGCTATGGCTAATCAATTATACGGACCTAATGTTGAAAAAGCACAAGATTTTGCAGGTATGTATGGTGAAGCAATGCCAGAAGATATGTATGAAGAATATTTTAGTTATTTAGGAGAACCAGGAATATCGCAAGCCTTATCAGATACTGTTATGGCAGAACCTAGAGGACAATCTCAGTTTCAAGATTATCCAGGCGTTGAAAATTTAGGTGGTGTTCAAAATTTCGATCTTGAAGGAGTGCAAGATATTATTTCTAGGATGGAAGAAGAAAAAGGTAACTACATTGAAAGACCAGAAAATAGATTTAGTATGGATGGTATAATGGAAAACCTTGGTAACTATGCAAAAGATTTAGGTGGTAGATATATAACTTCTAAAGCATTAGGTGGAGCTGGGACTATGATTGGTGGTCCTGTATTTGGAGGAATAGCAGCTATTGGAGGTTTATTAAAAGGTGGAGATTTATTTGATACAAATACACGTTCACAACAAGCTTACGATATATTAAATCCTAGCGGTCAACTTTATGCAGATCAATTATATGGACCTGGTGGAATATTACAAGGTTACAATAAAATTTCTAAATATGGCAGAGGAACAATGGGAACATTAATAAATAATTTAGCAAAATATCCTAATATGTCTCAAGCAAGAAAAGATAAATATATAACTGCAATTAATACACTCGCAAGTAATCAAGACTCAGGAATTAATGCTGTAACTAGACCAGGAACTCATGCGTATGATGATTCAATAATTAACTATGCACCACCATCAGGAGGAGATTCGGGGGGAAGTTCTGGTTCAGATACATATGGAAGTGTTGGAAGTTATGAAGATTTTGGGAGTACATATTAATGGCTAGAAAATCAGCTTTAGAAAAAATAGAATATCACGAAAAGATTTGCAGGTTAATGCAAAAACAAACTTTTGAACAAATCAAAAAAATAGAAGATAGAATTGTTAGAATAGAAAGAATACTAATAGGTACTGCTGCTTTTGTTATAATAAGTCTACTTGAAAAATTAATCTAGATACACTATATATGCTGCAGGCGCACAATAATGTGGCCTGATTAAACTTGCTTAATATAAGGAGGATAATATGACAGCACTAGATATAATCAATAAATTAAATAAAGACGTTTGGAATCATTCAGACAAAATGTTTGGAGATGTTTTTGATAACATGTTCAGCAATATGTCTATGAATTCAGCTATGAAATCTTTTCCATTTTACAATGTTGTAAAGTATGGCAAAGGTGAATATGGCATTGAGTTAGGACTTGCAGGCTTCAATAAGAAGAATGTTAAAGTTCAATACAAAGATGGCGTTTTAACAATCTCTGGCCAAGTAGACGATTCAGAAAAAGAATATGTTGAAAAAGGTTTAGCAGCTAGAAAATTTTTAAAACAATTTTCTCTACACCAAGATGTTGTAGTAAATGATGCTAAGATGGAAGATGGCGTTTTAACTGTTAAGTTAGGCGTTAATGAGCCAGAAGAAATCAAGCCGTTAGATATAGAAATTAAATAACTATATCCAATCTTTAAGTTCTTCGCCCATAACTTCTGTGGCGATGTTAACTTTCTTACGAAGGGACTGTACGATTTTTTCATCTACAGTTCCTTCAGCAATAATATCAATATAAGTCATAGGTTTTTCTTGACCTATTCTATCAATCCTTGCTTCAGACTGTTGACGTTTTTCTAAATCATATCCATTAGAATAATAAATCATTGTAGATGCACCAGTTAAAGTAATACCATATCCACCTGTCTGTGGTGTGCCTACTATAAATCTTACGGGTGAATCTTTGTCTTGTATTTTTTTAATAGCTAATTGTCTATCGTCTGTTGAAGTATCACCATAATAAGTAACCACAGAATTATCTCCATATTTTTTTGATATAGCTTCAACAATGCTTTCAATGTCATATCTATAATGGGCCCAGATAACAGCTTTACCTTCCATCTCTTCTAAGACATCCATTAATTCATCAATACGATTGTTTTTAATTTTTTGAACAGTGCCATCATCTGACTTAAAATGACCACAAGTAATTTGATGAAGTCTCATCATCTGAGTAATAACAGTAGCTGTAGTTACCATCTTGCCATTTAAAAATGCAATAGCTTGTTCTTTCATAGTTTTGTAAACTTTTTTCTGGTCATCAGATAATTCTATAATACGTTTAGTATAAGTTTTTTTAGGAAGATCTAAACAATCATCTTTTAATACACGGTAAGAAAATGGTTTTAATTTTTCTGAAAGTTCTCCAAGATTTCTATAACCAACAACTATTTCAACTTGTCTACCTGATACATTTATTTTTCTACAAACAGCGTATCTAGTTCTAAAAACATAATATGATTGTTGATTTAATAACCAAGGATCTAAGAACTGACATTGTGAAAACAAATCTAAAGGTGATTTAGTTACAGGAGAACCTGTAAGTATTCTTCTATACTTAGAAAATGATCTTAAGGCTAAAATACTTTTAGTTCTTTTTGCATTTGGATTTTTAATTGTAGTAGATTCATCAATACCAATTAAAGAATTATGACAAGATAAAAATTTATGTGCAAACTGTACTCCTTTTTTAGTAGAGAAAGCTTCAACATTCATAATTAAAATATGTAATTCAGCACCTGTACTAAACAAAGGTTTTAGTTCTTTAGCATTAGGATCTGTTCGCCATAGACCAACTTTCTTTTCTATATAATCAGGCATATGGTTTGGTATTTCAGAATCAAACCAATTTTTATAAACACCTTTAGGTGCTACAATCAATGCTCCATTAATTTTGCCAGCATTAAAAAGCATAGCAATATTGTCAATAAGTACTTTAGATTTACCTGTTCCCATCTCCATAAAGTATGCAAATACTTCTTTATCCCAAGACATTTCTAATGCTTTAGATTGATGAGCAAAAGGTTTGCTTTTAAATTTATAATTCATATTTAATCTTGCTTTCTATTGTAAAGATATACATTATTTGATATAAGCTGTCAATGCAAGAAAGTTTAAGTTATAAAGACATAAAAGATTCGCAACCAACGGTATATGTAATACAAGATGTACCTGGTACAAAGATAGGTGCACCTAAAATAAATATCATTGGCGCATCATCATTTGGTAAATTAAAAGTTTTACTTCCTGAAAATTCACAAATAATTTTAAGTCCAAATTATGTCATCTCAACATTAAATGTTAAATTAAAAAATTATACACCTAAAGATTATTTACTACTTACAGGCGATCCTGCAATAATTGGAGTTGCGTGTTCTATCGTTTCTGATATAACTAATGGCAAATTTAATTTATTAAAATGGGACAAGCAAGAAAGAAGGTACTACCCTGTTGAAATTGATTTATATAAAAAGACTGAAACAAACCCTTGACAATATTATTTTAAGGGACTATATTAGAAAGAATAGAAAGCAAAAAAAGGAGGCATATGAGTATAGATTTTGAAAATGATAGAATGCAATCAGTTGAGCAAATTGATTCCGCAAAAAAATTATCAGATAAAGTTATTGAATTAAAAGATTTAGAAGACGAAATTGCAAACGCAGAAGAGTCTATAAAAAAATTAAAAGAGAAAGCATTACAATTATCCGCATTTGAAATTCCTACAATGATGGATGAAATGCAAATTACAAAATTAAAGCTGAGAGATGGCGAATCGGTAGAAGTCAAAAAAGTCTACGGCGCATCTATTCCAAAAGATCAACAGGAAGCAGCTTTTGAATGGCTTCGTAACAACGGTCTGGGTGATATTATCAAAAATGATATTACCGTTACCTTTGGTCGTGGCGAAGATAACAAGGCAGCAGATTATGCTGTCCTTGCACGAGGTCAAGGATTTGAACCTGTCCAGAAAGTTGGAGTAAATCCTATGACACTCAAGGCACTGGTCAGGGAACGTCTTGAATCTGGACTTGATGTTCCCGCTGACCTATTTAAACCGTTTGCAGGTAACCAAACAAAAATCACAAGGAGATAAACGATGAGCGATACGAGAAACGCGATGACACAAAAGAAAGCCGCAGGGCTTCCATCAGCTTCATTATTTGAAGAAGATGCACAACTAGGTTTTGAAAATGTGAAGACAGAATCACTGGCTCCACCTATTTTAAAACTTTTACAAAACGGTTCAGCGGAAGCACAGAAACGTAATCAAAATTACGTAGAAGGTGCAGAACCTGGAATGTTTTTAAATACTGTTACGAAACAGTTATACAGTGGTGACAAAGGAATAAATGTAATTCCTTGTTACTATAAATTGGAATACCAAGAATGGTCCGATTATGGAACAGGTTCTGGTAGACCAGAAATGATATATCCTGATACATCAGACATTTTAGATAAAACAACTAAAGGTCCTGATGGTAAAGATAGATTGCAGAACGGTAACTACATATTAACTGTAGGACAACATTTTGTAATTATCTTAGGAGAAAAAAGTTCTGAGACTGCAATGATATCTATGAGTTCATCTCAAGGTAAAATTAGCAGAAAGTGGAATTCCATGATGAAGTCTATTGTTTTAGATGGTAAAAATGGATCTTATACTCCACCTTCATTCAGCCATATTTATAAATTATCTTCTGTATTAAATACAGGAAAAGGTAATCAGTGGTATGGATGGAATGTAGCAAAGGTTGGTCAAGTTGAGGACGCAGCTATGTATGATAGAGCTAAGAAGCTTTACACAAGCTTTGCTAAAAGAAGTTAATATCTTTTTGGGGAAGAGAAATCCTCTTCCCCATACTAACAGTATAAATACAGGGCATGACAGACATAAAAAAATTTAAGAATATCTTTGAGGGATCAGAAAGCGCATATGGTCAAACTCGTAAAACAGAAGAGTATGATGAACGAGGCAAGCATAAGACAAAATCATTTATAACCAAACAACCACCAACAGATAAGATGTGGCAAGACCATCTACAAGGTGTTGATCCTGCATTAGGAATTATTCCAATCAATGCGGACAATAAATGTAAATGGGCCTGCATAGACATAGATATTTACAGTTTAGATCATAAACAATTAATAGATAAAATTAACGCAAAAAAATTTCCACTAACAGTTTTTAGATCTAAGTCAGGAGGTGCACACGTGTTTTTATTTGCAAAAGAATTTGTACCTGCAGCAATACTAAGAAATAAATTAAAAGATATAGCTTCCACATTAGGTTATGCTAGAGCAGAAATATTTCCAAAACAAAATCAAGTTAAAACAGAAAGAGGAGACACAGGTAGTTTTTTAAACTTACCTTATCACAATGTAGATCAAACATTACGTTATGCATTTAAGTCAGATGGAACTGCAATGAACATAAATGAATTTTTTGATCACTATGAAAAGATTGCATTGTCAGAACAAGAGTTAGTACAAATTAAAGTTATAGAAGATAAAGAAGATGATCTATTAAAAGGTGCTCCACCTTGTTTAAAGATGTTGTCAGAAAAAGGAATACCAAATGGTATGAGAAACAATGCGATGTATAACTTTGGTGTGTACGTAAAGAAAAGATTTCCAGATAGTTGGGACACAAAGATATTTAATTACAATGATAAGTTTTGTGAACCGCCACTAGACAAAAAGGAAATAGATACTTTAATAAAGTCCATCGATGGTAAAGACTATCAATACAAATGTAAAGACGAACCTATTGCATCTTTTTGCAACTCTAAACTATGTGTAAAACAAGAATTTGGTGTGGGTGATGATTTTAGTCCTGGCTTAGAAATAAAAGAAATAAGAAAATACACGTCTAATCCACCTATCTATTATGTAACTATTGGTGAGGATATGGTCGAGGTAAGTTCAGCAGAATTGCATGACCCTGATAAATTTTCATTAAAATGTGTAGAACAAATTAATCAAGCGATGTTACCTATAGCTAAATTAGTTTGGAGAAAACAACTTAATAAATTATTACAAACTGCTACACCTATCGAAGCGCCAGAATCAATAAAAACAGATGTGCAGTTTAGAGAATTACTTACAGAGTATGTATCTAGAGCACCAGGTAAAAAGAAAGAAGATATTAGAAGAAATATTGCATTCACAGAAAATGGAAAAACTTATTTTAAATTTAAAGGTTTTTGGAATTTTTTAAATAAAAGTAAATCTTGGAATATTAAACACGAGAACACAATGAAGATGTTACAAGATATCTTTGGTGCAAAAGAAACTCAAACTGTATTAGATGGTAAAAACACAAGACATCTAGTTATTGATGCAGTTGAAGTAGACAGGCCACCAGTAAGAAAAGAAAAAATGAAAGAGGCTCCATTTGCTTAGAACAATTATTCCTGGACCACCAGGGACAGGTAAGACATTTACTTTGACTAAATATTTAAACAAGGAACTGACAGAATACAAAACAGATCCTAAGAGAATTGTTTACATATCATTTAGTAATGCTGCAGCTCAAGAAGCACAAAGAAGAATATCAGATAAGTTATATCACATCGGTACAATGCATTCTTTAGGTAGTAATGAATTAGGAATTAATACAAACACGCAATTATTAAAAGGAAACAAATGGAATGGTTTTAAAAATTATTCTACTTATTGTAGAGATTTGTCCTTTGAAGCAAGAACAAATGAATTTGGTTATGTAGAATACATAAATCCACATATGAAAATTATAGAATATGCTAGGTCCCGTAAGCTAGACATACAAGAAGCATCAATACAATTAGAAATGTATCACACAGTTGAAACAAGTTTAACTGAACAGATAGAAGAAGACTTAAAAGTTTATAAAGAAAATACAGGTATGGTTGAATACTACGATATGATTTCACAGTTTGTTAAGAAGGAAAAATGCCCACCTCTTGACGTTGTGTTTCTAGACGAAGCACAAGATCTAAGTCCTTTGCAATGGGATATGTTCTTTTACATAGAGAGTAAATGCAGCAGATCTTATATTGCAGGGGACGATGATCAAACGATCTATACATTTCAAGGTGCGGATCCTAAGATATTTATAAATTTAAAAGGAAACTTTGATCCACAAATAAAATCTAGAAGAGTACCTAAAGTCATACATAAACTAGCTGAGTCTATCTTTCCTTATATGACGGAGAGACTAGATAAGAAATGGGAACCTAGAGATGCTGAAGGCAAAATTTATTATGATGCTGCATTTGAAGAAATAGATTTTACTACAGGTGAATGGATGGTACTAGCTAGAACTAATAAAATGTTAGAACCTTTGATGGAACATTTTTATAATTTAAATTTAAGATTTGATTCTAAGATACAAAAATTATTACCTAGTGATATGTTAAATGCATATAGGGTTTGGCAAAGATTGAATCAAGATGCTAGAGTGAATAAGGATGATGTCAAAGACTTGTGGCAATATCTTAGCACCGAGCGGCACGTAGCGAGAGGCTTTAAGAATGAAAAAAAACTAGAGTCCATTACCTCGGTTGATATGCAAGAACTTAGAGAACATTACGGGTTGCGAGCGACGGGGAGCTGGGAGCATTTAAATTTTCCAGAAGAAAGCAAGGTTTATATAAAAAATTTATTAGAATCAGGCGATGATTTAATGAAGAAAGCAAAAATAAAAGTATCTACAATACATAGTGTAAAAGGAGAAGAAGCAGAAAATGTTGTTTTATTTACAGACATTGAAAGAATCATATATGAATCAGCATTAAAAAATCCTGATCCTGAACACAGAACGTTTTTTGTAGGTATAACAAGAGCAAAAGAAAAACTGTATTTACCGCAGGTGACATCAGAATATCAATATAACATAGGAGGACCAATAGTATGACAAATAAAAAAATGTTTGAAGAAGCATTTCCACAAGAAAGGCAAGTAGGCGGAAATCATTATAAAGATTTTTGCATTCAGCCGTATGAATTTATTTCAAAAAATAACCTTTCGTTCTTTCAGGGGAACGTTGTGAAGTACGTTTGTAGGTACAAGGATAAAAATGGAATAGAAGATTTAAAAAAAATAATTCACTATTGTGAGTTAGAAATCTTAAAGCTTAAAGATGATAAACGTTAAATGCGTTGTTTGTAAAAAGAAAAATATTGCATTCAACTATAGCTATATGTGTAAAAAATGTTATAACAAAAAGAATAAAAAGAAATAATGTATAAACTTTGTTTGATCGACATAACTTTAATTATGGCAATTTGTTTAGCATATTATATTTTAGGAGTATAAATGATTTTTGAAGCAGCCACTGAATGGAATTGTCCTGAAACTTTTCCAGATTTAAAAGATGCAAAGTATATTGCAATCGACTTAGAAACAAAAGATCCTGATTTAAAATCAAGAGGATCTGGTGCCATACAAGGCAGAGGAGAGATTGTAGGTATTGCTGTAGCTGTTGATGGATGGTCAGGTTATTATCCAATAGCACACGAAGGTGGCGGTAACTTAGATAAAAGAATTGTACTTGAGTGGTTTAAAAAAGTTTGTGCAACAGATGCAATAAAAATATTTCATAACGCAATGTATGATGTCTGTTGGATTAAATCATATGGAATACAATTAAATGGTCATATCATTGATACAATGGTTATGGCATCATTGATTGATGAAAACAGAATTTGGTATTCATTAAACAGTGTATCGTTTGATTATCTTGGAGAAGTTAAAGATGAAAAAGCTTTGAAAGAAGCAGCAGACTCCTGGGGCATAGATGCTAAAAAAGAAATGTACAAACTACCTGCAATGTATGTAGGTACTTATGCAGAAAAAGATGCTGAACTTACATTAGAATTATTTAAAGCATTATCTAGAGAAATAAGAAAACAAAATTTAACAAACATATTTGATTTAGAAACACAGTTGTTTCCTTGTTTAATTGATATGAAATTTAGAGGCGTACGTGTTGACGTTCAAAAAGCTCATGAATTAAAGAAAAAATTAAGCACAGAAGAAGAAAACTTAATCCAAGAAGTAAAAAAAGAAACAGGCATAGAGCCTCAAATATGGGCAGCAAGAAGCATTGCAGAAGTATTTCAAAAACTTTCTTTACCTTATGAAACCACAGAGAAAACTGGTGCGCCATCATTTACTAAAAACTTCCTTTCAACACATGCAAATCCATTAGTTAAGAAAATAGCAAAAGCCAGAGAATTAAACAAGGCCCATACTACATTTATAGATACTATATTAAAACACGAACATAGAGGTAGAATACACGCAGATATTAATCCAATTAGATCAGACACAGGCGGTACTGTAACAGGTAGATTTAGTTATTCTAATCCAAATTTACAGCAGATACCTGCAAGAAATAAAGAATTAGGTCCATTGATAAGATCTTTATTTTTACCTGAAGTTGATCACAAATGGGGTTGCTTTGACTACTCACAACAAGAACCAAGATTAGTTGTGCATTATGCAGCTACAACAGAACCTATTTCTTTTGATCAATCAGTAACAAAGATTGTAGAAAAATTTAAAGATAACTCAGTAGACTTTCACCAAACAGTTGCTGATATGGCAAAAATTTCTAGAACACAAGCTAAGACAATTAATCTTGGATTGTTTTATGGAATGGGTAAAGCAAAACTACAAGCTGAATTAGGTTTACAAACTAAAGCAGAAGCAGAAGAATTATTTAATCAGTATCACGAGAACGTACCTTTTGTTAGAGAGTTAATGAATTCAACTTCTAAACACGCACAAACATCTGGATCAATAGGAACATTACTTGGTAGAAGATGTAGGTTTGATAAATGGGAACCAAATCAATTTGGTATGCATAAAGCTATGTCATTTGAAGAAGCGGAAAGAACTTATGGTAGAGGAAGAATAAGAAGAGCCTACACATACAAAGCATTAAATAAATTAATTCAAGGATCTGCTGCTGATATGACTAAGAAAGCAATGCTAGATTTATATAAAGAAGGAATCATACCACATATACAAATACACGACGAATTAGATATTTCCATAGCATCAGAAGAACAAGCAAAAAAGATAATAGAAATTATGGAAAATGCTGTAACTTTATCTGTACCTAACAAAGTAGATTACGAATCTGGTAATACTTGGGGCGATATTTACGGATAATATTTCTTGACTGAAAATAATTAATCTTTAAAATACCTAACTTCGCACGAATTAATTCTGCGCTAATCAACACTAACTGGAGAATATATTGTGAATAAACAATGTAATAAATGTAATCATAGGTGTCACTGTCTTGCGGGCATGGGCGAATGCACTACTTGTAAGTGTTCAAAATGTGGTTGTAAAGAAGAGATACCTACAACAGAGGAGAAAACTATGGTTAAATGGATTAAGAAGCAGTGGCAAAAATTCATTGATTGGATTTTTGACGGATTCTATAAATAGTTTATGTCAAAGATAACAGAAGAGACAGCAGTAAAAACCGATTTAAAAACGCTCGGGATGATTATCGCTGGCGCAGGTTTTGCTGTGTATATGTATATTGGTATGACTAATACTATTAATACATTAGAGACAAGACTTCAGTTAATGGAAGCAGATTTATTAAAGAAGGCAGATCAGGTACCTGTTGACAAAGAACAATTTTTTTTATTAGAAGCTTTGGCTGAAGATACTGAAAAACAACAACAGTTATTAGATGAAAATTTACACGTTAAAGTTATGCTGGAAGCAGCAAGAGATGATATTGAAAAGTTAAAAAAAGATGTTGAAAAGCTTAAAGACGC
>Ga0208899_1001995_pt1 | contig 14032 bp, 18 predicted proteins | sample VirMetDEL_Nov_24_FD_184518 | JGI IMG/M metagenome (GOLD analysis project Ga0208899, IMG submission 184518) | Aqueous microbial communities from the Delaware River and Bay under freshwater to marine salinity gradient to study organic matter... | ecosystem: Environmental > Aquatic > Marine >... | reverse complement strand
ACGAGGCAGATACATTTTTCGTATCTTGAAATCCCATTGACTCAGCTCTAATCCATCTATGTTTAAAACCTGATGGAGCAGGTGGTGAATCTAAAGGTGATGGTGGAGTCCAAACTTTTTTATGAGATGTATTTTCTCTTGTTTGACTCGCACGTGAGGTCTTCTTGTCTATTGTATTTTCCATATGCTTTATCCCTCCTTCGTGATATTTAGTTGTTTCGCATACTCTTCGAGTGGCACACCTAATTTTTTAGCGATTGTAACCTGCGATGGTGTGAGCCTCACAGTTTTGCGACCAGATTTAGTACTTCGCTTCGCTGAAGCTACTGTTTGTACCGGGGCAGGTCGTGTTTCTTTCCCCGAACTATTAGTATTACCAAATTTGTGCGGGAATTCAAGTCTTATTCTCTTATCTATTTCAGAATAATACTCGTCAGTTGTTGGGTCAAAACCTTCTACTTCTGTAAGTTTTTTATGAAGATCGAAAGCAGTGTAAGTCATAGCTGAGTCTTGACCAAACCATGAATTATCTTCTGCCCATGCTTCAGCCTTAGGATCAGGTGAACCTTTTGCCGCTTGCTCCCTTCTTAAATTAACTTCAGGAATAGCTTTTTTTTCTGACTGTTGTTTTTCATATGCTTCTTGAGCTGCTTTAGTTTCAGTCAATTTAGCTTTTTTATATCCAAATTCAGATATAGCTGCCATAGCATCTGCTTCAGCTCCTAGATCATTTGCTTCTCTAGCTGCTGCAAGTTTAGCTTTAGCTGCTTCAATACCTGAATCAATACCTTGTTCAGTTACAGAAAGAAAGTCTGGCTCTATTTTTTTAAGTTTCTCTTCTGCATTTTTTTTGTCTTTAATGACACGTTCTGCATAAGTTAAAGCTTCGTCTTTTTGACGTTCAGCTTCTCTCCACTTTTTAGTTAGCTTTGCTATTCTTTTTTGTACACTATCACTGTATTGTTCTAATTCTTCTTTAGGTTCTTTCTGATCGTTTAGTTTTATTTCTCTTTCATTTTCGTGAGTCTTATCCTCAGGGACTGTTTCATCTACAACAGGTCTTACAGCCGGATTTTCTTTTACTTCCGGTTGTTCAATTTCTGTTAGATCTTTTTCTTCAGCAACATCGACGTCCATTGCTGGACCCGAGGTATCGATATCAACTGTTTTGTTCACTGTATCAGTGTCTGGCATAGTTCCTCCTATGATTGTTAATATTGATGAAGTATATCTTCAGGGTTTTCGATGGTTGCTAAAACTTCATCGTCATTTAGCAATCTAACTTCCCCGCCATCGATTTGTATTCGGCTGCCTGCATATCTTGCAAACACAACCCAATCACCTTTTTTACACCAAGGCCCTTCAGGAAATTTTTCTTTGTCATAACAATGTGGACCCATTGCTAAAACCAAACCGCATTGAGATGCAACTTGTTGTTTTTCTAAAGTGTCTTGACCTAAAATTAAACCACCTTTAGTTTTTCCTGCCATCTTAAATGGTAGAAGTAACATTCTCCAACCAGTGGGTTGAGGTAGTTTATCTGATTCTTTTGATTTTAACCTATCGTAGGTTTGTTGTTCTTTGTCTTTTATTTCTTTGTTTTCTTTTTCGTATTTATCAGCCAAAGCATATTTAATCTTTGGTGTCTCCGAATTTGATAACTGTTCCTTTTTCATCTTTTTGCTCCTTATCGTTTAGCAGGTTAGAGATATCCTGTGATATTTTATAATAGGCGTGTGCCTGTCCCATCATATACTTATATTTTTCCATATTGTCAACAGTGCCGGCAATCATTGCATCACCAATCTGTTGATATGATTCTTTTAGTTCTCTTCGTATTTTAGTCAGTATTCTTATTTCGTCCATTTGCTATTTTACCTTTATTTATTCCTTTCTTAATAATATATTCTTGTGTTCCATTCGCACCTGTCTCAACTTCTTTACGAAGGTTTTTAAACAGATTTTTTTGTTTTTCTTCTTTTTCTTTTTTTATTGAAAAAGTTTCTAATAGTTTTGTATCTCGCATCACACCAACTATCTATGTAATCTGTAATATTGTCAATAGTATTACAAAATTTATATATAAATTTATCTAACATTTCCATCTTTTCCTAGCTTGTCTTAATCTAGAATTAGGATCTTTAGCAGCCTTAGGAAATTTTTTCATTTGCCCTGCTGATCTTGCACAATATGACTTACGTCTGTTTGCATCTTTAGATCCTTTTTTAACTTTACCTGTTACAGCTGTTTTTAATTTTGATCCTGGGTTAGCTCTTCTATAAGCAGCTACACCTTTAGCTGTCATACCCGCACCAGATTTTGTAGACCTAAAGTTTTTCTTATTTCTTGCAGGCATGTTATCCTGTTTTCTCATGCCTACTTCTTCTTTTTAGGTTTTTTTGCTGTCTTAGCTGCTTTTTTAAAGTTAGCTGCTGTTGGTGCACCTTTAGCTCCAACTTTTCTCATCTTCTCACCACTACCTGCAGCGATTCTCTTTTTTTTAGCATGTATGTTTGCGTAAAGACCACGTTTTGCCATTATATTAATCCTTTGTAATATTTTTTATATGATTTGTTTCCAACTTCTACTCCACCAAGATCTCCTGAAATGTAACTTCCATTATAATCTCTTTGAGCCTGTTTAACCATATTGTTTTCTCCAGAGCCTTTAGAAAAATATTTTCTACCTTCCAACGCTGATACACTTGCTGTCTTTTCAGTTTTCTTCTTTTTTTTCTTACCAGAAAGTTGTTGAAGAAGTTTTTTAATATTTTTCTTAGACATTATTTATTTATCTTACCTGATTTTTTAGCTTTAGAACCAAACTTACCATAAGACTCATTAGCTGAATCTTTTAATTGCTTTTTAGTTCTTTTCTTTTTTATTCTCATTGCAATTGATTCATCTTTTCTATCTTTGAAACCTTGTTTCTTCTTTTTAACAGAACCACCTTTTTTATACATAGCTCCGCCTCTCATACCCATATCATCTTTGAAAAAACCAGATGCCATATCTTTTCTAGCAGTAGACATTCCACCACCCATTTTTTTTGTTCTTCCGCCATTCATCAAAGCTTGTCTTGATTGAGTGACTTGTTTATTAAATCTATTGTTTGCCATTATTTTTTTCCTCCGTTTTGTTTAAATATTTGTGTGCCCTTTATACCATAAATACTCGCCACGACAAGGATCCATAAATTTGTGAACCATTTCGGGAGCTCCGAGAACATATCAAAAAACAATTTTACCTTGTCCATCGCTGTTGGATCGTCTGATACGACTGCCCAGGCCAGAATTGCTATGGGCAAACTTAAAATTATCAAAACGGCCTCGTCCTTCCAGTCCGATTGACGTGCTTCTAATAATTTTCCTTGGTAAGCTTCTTTTCCTTCAGCCATACGAGATGCGTGCATAAGCTGTGCATCTGACATAGCTATCTTTGTTTTCTGCTTGTTAGCATAAATTTTACTTCCAGCAGAAACGGCTAATTTAATTGCCGAAAACCACATGTTAGTACCAAGTTGCTGTTTTCTTTTTGTCTTTTAGCATTCTTTTAGTTCCTCTGACCTCAGTTTTGTCCCCTGTTGGTATGTAATTTCTTGGCATACCGTTTGCAGTGGTTAAAGATCTTGGATCCAACTCTATATTTTGAGAAGGAATGCCTATTTCAGACTGTGAAAAAGATTTATCTTTTTTATCCATAGTTTTCTCCTTATTTTATTTTAACTTATCCTACTTTTTTCTTTTTTGCCATTTTTTTCTTAGGAATTACGCCTCTAGCCATCAAAATGTCTTTTTTCGTAATTTTTCCATCTCCAGAGACATCAGGAAATGATTTTTTCTTTTTTTTCATTGTTTTTTTCATCTGTTTTCTCCTTCATATTTTTCTATTTCAACACTTGGCATCATTTTATCCACATTTGGGATAGATTTACCCAAGATTGTCTTTTCAATCGATGTATCAGCTCTTAGGTTTGCCAAGTCTTCGTTCTGTTCAAGCTTATCTTCTTGATTTTGTTGATTCATCATAGCTTTCATCTTATCAAGATTGATTCTTTCTTGTCCTTCAACCTTTTTACGTTCGTTATCTTGTGCTCTAAGATCTAATTCTCTTGCTCTTAACTTAGCAATTGGGTCATCACCAAAACCAGAAGTAACTTCTCTCTCTTCTTTTAAAAATTCTTCCATCATTTCAGCAATCAAGACAGCTTTTCTAGCTTCAATACGTAAAGTCATTTGTCTAAGTTGTTCTGCAACTTGTGGATTAGCTTGAGCCATCTGTTGCATCTGTTGCATTTGAGGGATCTCATCATCAAACTCTATTTCAATTTGTTCTTGTGCCATCAGACTTATATGCTCCATAATATTTTTCTCCATTGCAGCCATAATCATGGGATTGTTTTGTGCCATGTTAGTTGCCATAAAATTTAAATGAGAAGTCATATGTGCTCTATGATCTTGGCCCGGGAAAGCATTAAAAGGTTTACCTGATAAAGCCATAATGTTTTCTAAAGCAGGATCCATTGGAGCAGGCGGTTGAGGTTTCATTAAAATAGTATCAATATTTTTTACACCCAATGCTTCGTACATATGTCGATACGCTTGATACATATTGTGCATCTGCGGATTTGATTGTGCCAGCTGCAACTCTGTTTGTGCGAGGGAAATACGCTGAGTTTGAGAAAAGATGTTGGGATCGGCAACTGGCAATATATCTACTCTATCATCAAAGTCCATTTGTTTAATAAATCTTTGACCCCCAACTACGTCATACGGATATTCCGGTGGTAGATATAACTTGAATACTCTTGCTAATAATTTGAATTCGTTTTTCAAAGAAGAGTAAATTCTTTTGTGAATAGCAGACATAGTTCTGCTGCCACGTTCTAATAATGCAACTGTAGTTCCAACTGCTGCTTGTTGATTACCATCACCAACTTGTAGATCAGCAATTGATGCAAACCTTTGACCAGCGTTAACAACAATACCCATCAAGTTTAATAATGTAGCTGATGGTTCTTTGAATGGTAACATCATAAATGAATCTTTTAAGTTTCCACCTGGTGCATCTACATCTCTAAATTCACCTGGTTGAATTGACTGTGCATCATCTCTAATTCTAATACCACGCATTTTAAATCCAGCGGGTAAGTTAGATAAAGTTCCTGCATCCAATAATTGACGGAGTGCGGCAGTTGCAGTTCTGCTTAAACCGCCAATCATGTGGATTAGACCGAAGCCATAAAAGCCCAGTCCTGGAAGAAATTTGAAATGAGTAAAGTATGGAATTTTAGTTTTAGTTGGATCACCAATTTCATAGTTACGTCTAATAGATAAAACATTTCTTGTTGCTTCATCAACTGTTACTATGTATGGAATTTTAATTCCTGAAGGTTCACCTTCTTCATCAACATCTTCAAAACCTTCAATATCTAAATTAACATGGCATTCTAAAAGAGTATAGACATCATCATCTTGAGTTTTTTTTTGACCTTCTAATTCTCTTTCTTTTTTTTCAACGTCATCTTCAACTTGTCTTGGAGAACCAAGATCAATGTCTACATAAAAACCTGCTACTTGTTGTTTTTTTAATTCGTTCTTAGAAACCTTTACCCGATGGATGATTGCCTCTGCATCGTCTAATGAGGTAGCCGTGTAGGGTACAATCAAATCATCTGCCGGTACGAACTTTGATACTGCTTTTTTTGATAACTCATCGTAATAAGTTTTCTTAAAAGCTGACCCTGCTAATGGAAGATAGAATAGCATTTGATCAAAGTCGGGCTCATAGTCTTTCATTTTTTCCATGAGCTCATAGTTCATAAAATCTTTAACACGTTCTGCTTGTTTTGTTTTTTCTTCATTAGGTGCACCAATCACTTGAGTTCTAACTGGTCCATCTGCTGGAAGTAATTCTTTATAAGCTAGTGCTTGAAATTGAGTAACAGCTTCTGCAAGAACTGGGTGAGTTGCACCACTTGCTCCTTGAAAAGGTTCTGTTCTCATATCATATTTAAAACCTAATAAATCTAAACCTTGAGTGTAAGAACGTTCCCATTCTTTTCTACCCATTTGATAATCTTGATATTTAGCTGAAAGGTCTGAACCTATTTCATCTAAAACATTTTCTGGTAAAAATTCTGCTAAGTTTACGTAATGCTCGTCGCCACCTTCTGGTGAAACGGCTTTAGGATCAAAATCTATTTCAACTGATCCATCTTCTTGTTCATTAACTTCAACAGGCCCTGGAGCTTGTTCCAAATCCTCTTGAGTTTCAACTACTGTCTCTGCTACTGCTTCCTCACTAGGAAGTTCTATTGAGCCTCTTGGACTTTGAGTCAGAGACTTGTCTATTTTGTCTGCCATTTATTTTCTCCAGTTTCACTGTTTTAACAGTATTATAATTAATATTCAACCCCTGTGGCGTGGGTCCAGATTCAGGCGGCAGGAGCCAGGTCTTAGGGTATTTGTTACTCATCGTATGTATATTTTCTCATGTTTTCTAAATCATCTTCTTCAATGTATTCTTCTACGTCTTTAAGTTTGCCTTCTGCATCAGGTCTAGCGCTTGCTTCGTTATAAGTATAGCCTCCGGTCTCAGGGTCATAATCTAATTCCATTTGATTTTCTTTGTAAAGCATATCTCCATCTTGATCTATTTCTCTAATGATTGTTTTATTACCTTTTTCTGTAACAACATAATTATCTACTTGATAAACGTCTTTAAATTCTTCTGGTTTGTTACCAGTAAAATATTCCATTCCTTTTGTTTTAGCTTTTAATTTAACTTTAGCAATAAGATCCATTAAAAATTCAGGGACACCATCAGCACCTCTTCTAACTACTTCAGCTACTTTTGGTGCTTGAGTTCCAATATCAATAAATCTTCCAAGTAAAGGTATAGATGCAAGTCCACCCATAATTTTCATAAATTTTCTTTTCTTAGGATCTTCGGGTCCGTCTGCAAAACCCATACGTCCACCATATGCTGCAGATGATCTGGAAATTAATTCTTCTGTATCTTTTTCTTCTTGTAGAAACTGTAGTCTTTCTTCAGGGTCCATAGCTTCAATCATACGATTTTTCTTTTGCTCTTCATCGTAAAGTTTTTTAATTCCTTCAGCTCCAAGCATAGTTAAACCAACAGGAGTCATGACACTAGGTGCTCTTGCAGCTAAAGCTCCAAGTTTTCCAAATTTTGATAAGCCTTGTAAACCAAAAAAATTACTCATAATTCCTTTTGGTAGTTTACCCGCAATTCTTCTTACTTGTTCAGGTAAAAGTAATTCTGCACCAGCTTGACCTAGATTAGGATCATCACTTAATAATTCAGTTCCTGCTAATGTTAAACCAGCTAAAGGTGACCCCACTGCTCTTACAGTATTGCCTACACCTCTTGCAATTTGTGGAGCATACTTCATACCAAATAAAGTTCCTGCTCCGATAGCTTCTGCTGGTAAACCTGGTTCCTCTGTTTCTTTTTTAACAGGGCTTACATCAGACATCATAGATGCTGATGCAAGTTGATTTTCAATATCTTTATAGGGATCACCTAATTCAACTCTAAAGTCAGGATTTTTTTGAACTAGTTTTTCCATTGTATTTAAAAAACCAGGAATGTTTCCTTTTCTCATTTGTCCTAAACCTCTTAAAGTTAAACCTGAGTTCTGAAGAACATTTTTAAATTTTGGATTTTTTAAAACATCAATCATTTTATTATAAGTATTATCAATTGCAGAAGTTAAATTAGGGTCTTTTTGAATAAATTCTTTAAAGTTAGGATTTTTTTCATATTGAGATTGTAAAACTTTTAATGATTGTGGTGATGTAGTTAATTCTGTAAAGTATTGTCTAAAAGCTTTTTCAGGTTCATAAGTAAAATTAAAATCTTTTGTTGGAGTTATTTTATTGTTAACAATTTTATATGCATCTTTACCTTTTACTTCTGGATAAACTGATTTAGTTAAGTCATTTAATTCTTGTAGATTTTTATCTACATCTATTCCTTGATCAATATTATTTAATAAAGCTTTTCTTTTTGTAGAATAACCTCTCCAACCTAATTCATAATTTCTTGAAGATGTCATTCCCACTAAATTATTTAATCCTCGCATAATATCTTGAGGGTTATCCATTTTAGCTATTTCCGCTATACCTTCCGTATGGTCTAAATTAAATTTCAATCCTGAATCTAAAGTAGATACGTCAAATATTTCTTTTAAAAGATCTGACTGTTTAGTCATAAAATTTTTTATAGAAGTTTCTCCACCTAAAACTTTTTTTAATTGTTCGGGAGTTAATTTATTTTCTATTTGTTTTAATTTTTGATCATAAATAATTGAAGACCTATTTCTTTTATTAATGTATTTATCCATAGAATCTGGAAAATAATTTTTAATAATGTTAGACCTAAATTTACCGGTTCCTACTTTATCATCACCCAAAATAAACATAACATCTCTTAAATTATCTAGGGTGTCTGCGTATTGTACTTTTAACCCTTCTCTATTTATTGGCGAACCATCTCCATAAAATTTTTTATCTACATTATAATAATCTAGATATTCTCCTACTCTTTTTCTAAGAATTGAATCTGTTTCCATTTTACCTGAATAAAATAATTTTTTAAAAAAATTTTTATAAGCTTGTTCTGGATTATTTCCCTGACTCAAATAAACTCCTGAATTATATTTTTCAAAAGGTATGTTAGAATCTTTTGCTCCAATATTTGGTAAACCATGTCTTAAAATATTTCTTCCTTTTTCTCCAAGAGATGAGGTTTTAACTTTCTTAAATTCTTTTATTAAATCTTTTTCAAATTTATCATAGTCTCTAACACTATATTCATTTATGTTATTATCAAAAAAATTATTTACAAAATTATTTATTTGTTCTGTTTGATTTAAAATTTTTGTTTTTTGTCCAGAAGATTTTAGTTTACCTAAATTAGCTTGTCTTTCATTATAAAAAACATCTGCTTCTTCTTTTGTATCAAATATTTTATTTCCTTCATTAAATCCTGTACCTGATTTTCTTTTACCAAATTCTTTATCTCTATACCTAACATAATATTTATCTTTGTTTTTTCCAGATGTAAATTGTTTGACTCCTGCAAATCCTTCACGTGTACCAAGATCAGTACCATAAAAATTACCACCACCTATTGCAAAGTTTTCTCTATCGGACACTGCAATCTGTTCTGTAACCTTTTCACCTACCTCACCAAAGTAAGGCATTAACATTTGTGTATGTTGTTCTTGTGTGATCTCTCCATCTTTTAATGCTTCATCCATATAACCTTTTAAAATAGCAACACGACTTCTAGGCATTAAACCAGGGGAGGCTTCTTTAAGAGTTTCTATCTTGTCATTGAAAGTTGTTGTAGGTTCAGGTGAACCATTAGCGAAAGCTCTACGCTTCATGTAACCCATCATTTGATTGTAATCGTGAAGTTTCAATTTAAACTCCTAGTATGTGAGGCAACCCACCTGAAGCGTTTTTACTTCTTCTTATTACTTCGTCAAACTTACCTTGGAATTCTAAAGTGTCACCATATTGTTCAAGTAATCTATCATAAGCTTCTGGATCAAGTCTTCTGTTTTCTAACATTTTAATAATTCTACCTGCTGTATCTTTGTCCATGTCCATCATTTGATCTACAAACTCTTCATCTATTTCTGGAAACTTAGCCATTAATTTTTCTTTACTAATTTTAAATCCCGATGGTACTGGTGGTACATCTAAAATTTCTCTTGATTCTATTTTGATAGTGTCTGGTCTGTTTCTAGCTTCAAATTCTGAAATTGCTTGTTGTGTGGTTTTTTCTGGTTGTGGTGCTCTATCTGCAGTTGTGATTGCATCTTCACCAAATCTATTCATAATTTTACCAATAGCACCTTTTAAAGATTCTAGTCCAGATATTGTTTTACCAACCTTTGGTATTTTTTTTATTAATTTTTTAGGATCATCGTTTCCTTCAGAATAACCTATTCTACCACCGTCAGCTTTTTTAGGCTTGCTTACTTGACTAAAAGTTCTGTCATAAAAATCTAAAGTTTCATTTATATCAACACCTTCGTCCTGAGCGTTTGATTTAATCTTTGCCATAGTAGTTCCAAAATCATCTGACTTTGTTCCTGAGTACATTACTTTTGTTAACACATCTTCATCAATACCTTGTTCAATTAAATCATCATACATATTAGATCTAACGACCGCACCCATATCAACATTTTCATAAATACCTTCTCCTACGTCTTCAACTAAATCTGCAACAAATAATTTTTGTCTAGTGGTTTTAGCACCTAGTTCATCAATCATGCCTTTAGCTTTATTTAATTTCCTTGCATTGTCTTCTAGTGTAAATGCAGACATTTCATCTTTAGTTACAAATGGTCTATCTAAATCTGGTTTTGTTGGAAGATCATCTACGTTATCAAAATAACCTTTACCAAATTTTTGATCTACAAGATTTTGTACAACGTCTTCATCTCTTATTGTAAAATCTTCTAGTTCCTCAAATGGGGTATTCATAATTTCATCGACTCTTTCAGATTTAATACCATATTTTTCTGTGGCTTCTTTTTTTACTCTTTGTTTATCAATTTCATTTTTTGCTCTAGCTTTAGGGTCATCAATAAAAGTTACACCTTTGTTGCTTGGAGCCTGACTCATAATTCCAGTATCAAGTGTTGAAATGTTTTCACCTTGTGACGTAATTTTTTTCTTAGCCTCTTCCATAATCATCTCTTCTTCGATTGGATTAGGTTCTCTTTTAGTTTGTGATGTAAAACCTTTTTTAAGGGCGTTATAAGCTGCCGTTACCGTTTTGTAAATTTTACCAACTTTTGGTATTTTATCTATAGCCATTAATAATACGTCCTCTGTTGCGGAGGTATTGAATCCTCCTCATAATCTTCAGGGTGTTTAATTAAACCACCCTGTCTAAATCTCATAACAGCTTGGGTCATAGAGTCCACTAGATCATCATGGTCTCCATAAGGAAAAGCTGCACATTCCTCAATGACTTCTTGCGCAAAGTCCATTTCTTTGGGCGCCCATATCAGTCCCGACTCAAAGAGCGGAGATACTGCGTTTACCCTCGTGTGTTTATCGTTACCACGAGATGGTGAGAAATTTATAACAGGTATCCCCATTTTCCGCAACTCATAAGTTAAAGGGAGCCCTGATGCCTTACTCTCGATTATAACTGTTTCCGGATTCCAGTAGCCGTATTGTTCTAATGCAATACGCCGGAGTTCAGGAAATTCATAACGACCCTTTAATGAATCAAGTAATATTAAACTAGGTGGTGCATCTTCGTTTTCTGTAAACACACCCCAAGTGGTAATAGCAGAATAATCGGCAGTTTCTTTTTTCATAAAAGCTGTATCGTAAGATTGTATAATGTGTTGCAGTGGAGGCATGTCTTCCTTTTCCCAATCTCTCCACCATTCACGTTTTATTAATGCACCTTCTTCTGAAGTAGGATTCTGCATATACTGTGCATTCCATTTAGTCAGAGGGATAGAAGCCTTTACTGATTCTAAATCTTCTAACTTCCAATACTCTGGCCATACAGGTTTACCTGATGGCATGATTGCAGGGAATTGTACAATCTCCCACTGATCAGCTTTAACTCCTTTTTGAGCTTTTAATAATCTTCCTGTTAAATCTTTTTCATTCCATCTTGTCATAATGACAACAATCGATCCACCAGGTTGAAGACGTTGACGTGGGCCAGAAGTATACCACTCGTAAGTTCTATCTAAAGCTTGGTTGTTCATAGCATCTTGCTCAGTATGTGGGTCATCAATAATTAGTAGATCAGCTCCCCGTCCAGTGATTGCTGAACCTACACCGGCAGCATAATATTCTCCACCTTGTTCGGTTTCCCATTTACCAGCAGCCTGAGAGTCAGGGTTAAGTCTAGTTTTAAATACTTGTTTGTATTCCGGTGAGTCCATCAAAGATTTAGCCTTACGACCAAACCTTACAGATAATTCAGTTGTGTTAGTTGATTGAATAATTTTTAGTTTAGGATTTCTACCAACCATCCAGGCAGGCAAAAGGTAAGAACCAAATTCAGACTTAGTATGCCTAGGTGGCATATTAATAATTAATCTTTTAATTTTACCTTGAGCAAGTCTATCAAACTTATCAGCGATTGTTTTATGGTGATTACCTTCAATAAAGTCAGGCCAAACATGTTTTACAAAATCCATAAAGTTATTCTGTATTCCAGCTGTCTTTTTCTTTTCTCCGTACTGTGCAGCCAATAATGAAAATTGTCTTCTAACGTCAGCAGGTAATTTCTCGAAGTTCTTTAGTTTATCTTTATCTATCATTTGAAAAATTTTTTCTAGAAAATTTTTACACTATTTTTTTAAAAAGTAAAAAAGTATTATAAAGCTTTAAATGTAAGAAACACGGCATAAAGGGTATAGTCTGGGACCCCTTTTATTTTTATATAAAAACAATTATTTAATTAAGTTTAAAAGTAGGGAGAGCCCTGGTACCTCTATGAGTTACCAGGGCAAGAAAGGTTGGCTCTAGTCTAGTAGAACCATGTATGCCTCAGCATTGTGTTGTCTGAAGTAGTTTATATCTTTACGTACTTTGTCCCAAAGCTTTGACGTACCGTCAACGCCTGCTGCTTTGTCCTCTAGTGTAGCTGCTAACTCATTGATGAATATTCTATCATGAATGATAGACTCTTCCTTGGTTAACATAATAGACTCGCCATTCATTCTGTTCTTACGTTCTTCTGTTCTGTTGTCTGTGTTTGTTTGTGTTGTCATATTATACCTTTCTGTTATAGGATTATCCTATTCTACAATCTGTCCGTTGTCAACCCTTTCAATAGTAGTATATGAACGATAACCTGTGTCATCTGTTACCTTGTGATAACCTTGGCTCTCGCGTCTGTGTCTTATAAACTCAATCGGTCGACCATGTTCAATGTTTTCCATGTTATGATCAAGCCATTCATGTTTACAACCTTGACTACAAAAATATGTATCAGAACCACTTGGGGTCCAACCCCATTGATTAGGTGTTCTGTCCATTGTTGAGTATGCATACTTACCTCTAATCACACCTCTAGATTTTAAAAACCTGTCATTAGTAGTTCTGGTATGGCATGTTGGTCCTTGGCAAAAATGTTTATTTGGCATTAGTACCTCACTTTCCAACTGCCACTTGCAGTTCTATATCCTTGTTTATCTAAATCAAAGTAAGTGATTAATGCAGTTCCAATTTTGCTTGTCCAATATCTGCATTTGTCATCAAACTTACCAAACCTTGTAACAACTTCTCCATTTGCTTTTTTAAATGTTATTCTAAATGTTTTGTCTTTTATCATGTTTTATTCCTTTCTAGTTATATATGGGAGTATATATTATACTCCCATATAGTCAATCTTTAATTTAAACTTTCTTCATATTGTTTTCTTGCCAATATTTTTGCCTCTCTTGTGTTAGCTGATTGTTTGTTCTTCATGCCTTTAATCATACTAGCCAAGTTGCTTGGGTTGTAGATAGTCAATCCTGTTGAGTTGGTTCTAATTAACTCTGCCTCATCAACTTGTATTCCAAGTTCAGTTGCAAGTTCAATACCCTCGCTAAGATATCTGTATGCTTTCAATCCAATCTTTAATTGGTCGCATTGTTTTTGAATTGTATCAATCCATGTTTGGTGTTTAGATACAACATTAGCTTTTGCAATTCGCCAATTCTCAAATTGAGTGTACTCATCTTTGGTACATGCTATTGCTCTTGATCTACAATAAGAAGTTCCAATGACATCAAGATAGTATGGGTCATTAAAAGTTTTAGTTATTCCTGTACTGTCATCACGACTAGAATAACTATTACCAACTTTGCCGAGTGCTTTCATACACTCATCAACATGTTTAGTCTTATGAGGATTATCTTTATTCTCATTCTGTTGAGCATAAATATCTGGGTTGCAATCCATAGCTTTTAAATCTTCTCTAAAATATGCAACTGCAAACTTTTTACCCTCTTCACTATC
>Ga0208899_1001991_pt1 | contig 14052 bp, 8 predicted proteins | sample VirMetDEL_Nov_24_FD_184518 | JGI IMG/M metagenome (GOLD analysis project Ga0208899, IMG submission 184518) | Aqueous microbial communities from the Delaware River and Bay under freshwater to marine salinity gradient to study organic matter... | ecosystem: Environmental > Aquatic > Marine >... | reverse complement strand
TGAAAGCGAGCCGTGACCACGGCAAGTCCGTGTTTTTCATGTCCTACGCACTCTGGTTGGCGGCGTTCAAGCCCAACACGCACGTCATGATTTTCTCCCACTCGCTGGAGCAGACGCTGGAACACATGCGGTTCATTCGCAACAACATTGAGTCCTCGGACATCCTCAAGGGTCTGAAGCCTGCGGGCAAGCCGTGGGCTAAGTCCTACTTCGAGTTCACCAACGGCAGCCGTATCATGGCCAAGTCCGTGGGCGGTGCAACCCGTGGTTTCCACCCCGACGTGGTCGTCTGCGACGACATTCTGTGGGGCACGACCAGTTCTGAACTGCAGCGTGCGGCTGACTGGTTCTACACCGTTCTGCTTCCTGTGTTGCACCACACGGGTCGACTGATGATGGTCGGCACACCTTTCTCGTACAACGACCTGTATGCTGAGTTGGAGGACAAGGACACGTTCACCGTCGAGACCTATCCGGCGATTCTGCCCAACGGCGAACCGCTCTGGCCAAACCGATGGCCGCTTGACGCCCTCAAGCAGCGTGAGGAGTCCATGCCCGCCATCAAGTTCGCACGTGAATACCTCTGCGAGCCGATTCACGACATGTCGAGCATGTTCCCGATGACGCTGCTGGAGAAGGCGCGCGACTCAGAATTGTTCCTGATGGACAGAGCCGAGAACGAGTACGACGAGGAAGGCGAAGCCAGTGGCCTGTTTGGTCAGCACTTCATCGGCTGGGACCCCGCCATCGCCAGCGACTCGAACGCCGACTACACGGCCATGACCGTCATGCGCATGCCTCCGGGCAGCGAGCGAAAGGAAATCGTGCACGTCGTCCATCAGAAGGGGCTGAACAGCACGGCGCAGAAGCGTCACATCATCATGCTCAACAACCGCTTCCAACCCGACCTCATCGAGTTGGAAGGCAACAACTTCCAGCGCATGTTCGAGGCAGAGTTGCGCGACATGCGCGAAGACATCCCCGTCAAGACGTTCATGACGACGCGCCAGAAGAAGGAGAGCATGTTCATGTCGCTGCTCATGGCGTTTGAGCAGGGCCACATCAAGACCCCGTGGGGCGATGAGCGGAGCAAGGAGTTCACGCGCACGCTTGAGACAGAACTGAGTCGGTTCGGTATGCAGAAGAACGGGCGCATGGAGTCCGTGGGTTCGCACGACGACTTGGCCGTCAGCCTCGCACTGGCCAATTGGGCGACCAAGGAGTTCAAGGGCAGCATCGTAATGCTCGACGATTACCTCGACGGAGTTGACGACTGGTTCGGTGACGTGCCCTCTCGCAGGGTCGCTGGCGCGTGGTTCACGGTATGATTATAGTGCACCAAACTGAGGGAGTATCATGTGGCCGAGTCTGAGCGTAGGGGGTCCAACCCAACACATCGACATGGGTCACGACCTTCTGTCGACCATCGCATCCAGCCTGACCGCACACCCTCTGGTCGACGGCGACATTGCCAAAGCCATTGCTTCGGAGACCGTCATCGTCACGGGAGAGCCTGCACCTACACCACAGTATGCCCCCTTTTCACCGACTGGCGAAGGCTGGTTCGAGGACCGCCTCGGTAAGAGTGCATCGTCCATCATTCGAGATTTGCGTAAGGCGCGTCGGGTGATGAAAGACGACAGAGACGAAATTGATGCGCTGATTCAGGGTATTCGTACACTCAAGGGAACAGAAGTCGAGGCTACGCTACACCTCTTCGATTGGGCCGTACCGCACGCAGACACCATGCGCAAGATGGGGCTGTCCAACAAGGACCTGCGCTCGTTGCGCTTGTTCGGCAACACCCGCAAGTCCAGTCTCGTTCGAGCCTGCAACGTCTGGGAGGCGGCCGAGGATGCGCTGGAGAAGTTGGATGAGTTCGCTGACGTCTGGGGTGAAGAGGAGCGACAGGCGTGGGTTGGAGCCATGCAGCAGAAGCAAGATGCTCGCAAGATGTGGCGCACTGCGCTGCACCAATTTGACTCTCTGACCAAGGAGCAGCAGAAGTGGATGCACATGGCCAAGGCTGAGATTGACGAGAAGGGGGCCATGACGGCTCGGGCCATCACCAGCAACCTCGTCGAGAAAGGCGTCAGTCGCATCACGGCTGGTCGTTTGTCCAAGTTGCTCAACATGTATGGTGAGGAGGTCAACATCGTCAAGGGCCATCGTCGAGGCGAGTTCATTTCCATGACCCGTGACGGTCTGATTCTCAAGGACCCATGGGCCTACGCCGCGGGCTTCCTTGACGCTGACGGCTACATCACCATCACTGAGCGCGGCGAACCGCGTGCCGGCTTCATCGCTACGGGCGACCGAGGGCGCATGCACTGCGAACAGTTGCACAAGAACATTGGAGCCGGCATCCTGCAATTGGACCAGAAGGTCTACTCGGACACTCAGCGGAGTCAGCATCGCGTCAGTTTCTACGCGAAGGACGACCTTGCGAAGTTGTTGGACGGCATCACCCCTCACTTGCGCATGAAAGACATGCAGGCAAAGGCTGTGATGGCTTACATTGGTGAGAAGGACCCCGTGCGAAAAACGCAGTTGAAGCGCTTTGTGCAGTTCTCGAACAGAGACGGAACTGCCAAAGGTGAGGACTCGTTGCGAGAATGGGGAGTCGACCGTGATACGGTCATGAGTTGGGCGGAGGGTCTGTGATGGCAGAGAAAAGTCGCGTCGGCCGTTTGCTCGAATCTGTGAGCGCACCTTTCCGTCGTAGGACGACGCCTGAACCCCAGATGCCTCTGTGGACCACGGGCATCCAAGAGCCTGTCCTTGTGCAAGGTATCACCATCCCCGCACTCTATGCTGTGGCCAACGAGAATCTCATTCTTCGCACGGTGCTTAGTACGCTTCAGCAGGAAATCTTCCGTCGTGGTTATCGCTGGGAGAAGAAGTTCCACAAGAAGTGTGTGGAGTGCGACAAAGAGCATCAGCATGATGTCGAAATGTGCACTGAATGTGGTGGAGAAGTGCGCGACCCTGAGCCTGACCAACTGGTCTACCCGAGGTGGCTGCTTGACCAGCGCAATTCCATGGAGCAGACGTTCATGGATGTGCTGCGCGAGATTGAGTACGACCTCAACATCACCGACGACGCCTTCCTCGTCCTCATCAAAGAATACTTCATCGACCCCGAGACGAAGGAAATGGCCTTCTACCGCATCAAGGAAGTCGTGCGCGGCGACCCTATCTTCATGCGCATCATTGCCGACAAGCGCGGCGTTCGTGGTGGGCGGTTCCGCGTTTGCCCCGTTCACCGCACCGAGGTCAAGGCTTACTCGGAGGACGACAAGTTCTGTCCGACGTGCGGCACTGAGATGGAAGACGTGCATCACGTCAACACGGCTGGAAGCGGCAAGACGCAGTATTACCTCAAAGGCGAAGTCATTCACGTCAGCAAATACCAGCCGTCGAAACTCTACGGGCGCAGTCCCGTCTCGACGCTCTGGCGACAGGCCATGACGCTGACCGCCATGGACAATTACATGTACACGGCTTACTCGAAGCGCCGCATCCCTCGCGGCATCCTGAGCATCACCACTGAGAACCTCGAATCCATGAAGTCGTTTTGGAAGGCGACAGATGAGAAGTTGGAGCGTGACCCGCACTACATCCCCAAGATTGCGACAGAAGGCAACGGAAAGGGTGGTGTGAACTGGGTCAAGTTGATGGATTCGTTGGAGGAGATGCAATACATCCCTGCACGTGATGAGATGCGTCAGCGCATTGCTGCATTCTACGGCGTGTCCAACGTGTTCATGATGGACACCGGAAAGTCTGGCGGTCTGAACAACGAAGGTATGCAGATTCTGGTCACCAATCGCGCAGTCGAGTTCGGTCACAAGGTCTACACCGAACATCTGTTCCCGCGCATGGTCGAGCAAATGGACGTCAGCGACTGGAAGTTGACCCTCTATCCCAACGAAGAAGAAGACGAGGTTACTCGCCTTCGCCGTGATGAGATGGAAGTCAACATCGCACAGCGTATGATGATGATGGGCTACCAGCCTACGCTCGTCGAAGATGCCAGCCGCGACATTCGCTTCATCTACAAGCAACCTGAGCCGGGCGCTCAGCCTCCGCCTCAAGGTCAGCCCATGGGCGGCATGCAGATGGGCGGGGGCATGGGTACGCCCGGAGCCTTGCCCAGCCGAAACATCCCGCCGCAACTCGCCGCCCAAATGGGGCGTCAGGCACGGGTTCCCGGCATGGCCAATCCCGGCGGCGAGGGCTTCGGTATGAGGAACCGTGGTCCCGCCAGTCCACAGAACCGCACCAGCATGGGTGCAGGCGCTCCTTTCTCCAGCGTTCAGCAACGAGGCGCTCCTATGGGAGGCGTCGAACAGGCCGGTCAAAGCATCCTTGATGCTCGCCGCCCTCGGGGGGCCTGACGCAGGAGCATTTAAGCCGACAGCGGTGGTGGGGATTCGCATGGACCTGAAGAAGTTGGACCCAATGGCGCGCAAAATGCGCACTCACGTTGACGCTTTCTACAAGGCACTTGAAGAACAGGACACCATGTCGGCACGTGACCACATCAGCGAAGTGCTCAAGTTCGCCGACTACCTTGGAAAGGACATCGACAGTTCCATCGTGAAAGCCAGCGGTCGTCGCATTGGCGTCAACGACATTTACGCAGGCGGCGTTCCCGTCCGCAAGATGACCAGCGAGGTGCACAACGTGCACGCGCCGACTGAGAACATTCTCCCCGGCACCGTTCGTACCAACCGCGTGGGCATGGTCAATCGACGCTTGTCTCGCCGCACCATCTGAGGTGAGAACATGAGTGAGGGAGAGGGAAACAGCGCCGAGCGTCTTATGGGCGCTCTCATCAGCAAGATGGAAAGCATGGACAACAACATGCAGGTTCTCAAGGCTGAGAACGAAGAACTCAAGCGCATGATGCGCAATCCATCTGCAATGCTTCGTAAGGCTGGCTTTGTGTCGGCAGCGACGCAGCGCCCTGAAGATGTGCTTCAAGATGGTTTCCGAGGAGAGGTTGACGACTTTATTCTCAAGGGCCAAGACGGTTCGGACATTGACGTTCCGACCACCAACGCTGACTTCCACAAGATGGACTGGTCAGACATCCATGCTCTCGCTGAGCAAGCCAAGGAGTCTGGGGCCATCGGTCAACCAATGGGAATGGAGTGAGAAACATGCGTCCACGATACGAAGCCGGAAGCGACAAAGCCACTGAACTGCTCAAAGCGGCCAAGGCTCTGGAAGACCGTATCGCCAAGAAGGAAGGGAGCATGCCCGACTATTCTTCGCAAGAAGAAGGCTCTACAGTGGGCCACCACCGATTTGAGATTCAGCCTGCTGGTATTCCCAACACGTTCTACAACACGAACAACGTCATTCCTGATGTTGAAGATGTGGCCAACAAGGGCGCCATCTCCGAGAACAGCGACGTTTTGACCAGAACGTCGCCTTACTACCCAACTGCATTCAGCACGACAGGTGCTCTTGAGAACTTCAAAGGCGGTGACGGTCCAGCCATGACCGACGTGAAGAAGTCTGTGGACCGTTTGTCCAGCCGTCTGAACTGAGCGGCTGGTGATGACGGATGCGAGACGGTCCCCTCGATTCCCTCGACAGGGCAAGGCAGACCTTCACCGCTTCACTGCTCGACGGCATTGGGAAGGCCGATGCCGGCGCAGACTTCTTCCTCGCAGTCGTGAACGCAGAGCGCCACGGCTACCTCCTCGACGCTGGCGATGATGCACTCGTCAAGATGTTCCACGCCGTCATCCGCAAGGAGGATGAGTCGCAGGCCACCGGCACACAGGGCGCGGTGAGTCTGGAGGCTGAGGCCGAAGCAGGTCCTATGGTGAGCGCTGGTCTTGCGCAGTCGCAAGTCGGCTATGCGCTGAGTCACGGTGCCGGCATGGGCTTGGCCGACAATCCGTCTTATGACGAGATGCGCGTTGTTCCTCCTGAGCCCGGTCAATCGCTTACTGGTCGTAAGTTTGAGATGGTCGACGGCAACGCCGAGGACCCCTACCGAACGCACGACCCTCTGGGCTCTGCACAGTTCAACCCACTGCACGACCGTTACCACGAGCACGTCGCTGACTTCTACAACAGTGGTCAGAGCGAACACGACAGTGCGCGTGAGGCCGATTGGGAAACGCATGCCCGTGAAGGTGACCACCGCTTTATGCTCAACGCTCACCACTACGGTGAACTGGACACTGAGTACGCAACCAACCATGCTCTCTACGAAGAGAATTACCTGAAGTGGTCGAGAGGGCAAGGGCAAGAAGCGTCCAGTCGAATTGACGATGCTGTCGGTCGTGGCGAACTCACGGTGCAGCAGGGTGAGCAAGCAAAGCGTGACGCTCACATGAACCAGCGCAAGGCTGAGTGGTCACAGGACTTTGGTCTGATGGATTACCTCATGGGACTTGAGTGGCTGACGCCTGAGCAGCGGCACGATTTCTACGAGCACTTGCGCGAACACGGTGCTGCTGACCCAAATCAGCCGTTCAGGGTGCCCGGTATAGCCAACGGGGCCAATCTGATACCTCGCTTTGTTCGCAACTTCCACCAACGCTTTTCTGGCCTTTACGACCACTGGGTGCGCCCGGTCGGTATGCCAACTGAGCCTGTGATGAATCGACCTATCCGCCTACCTGAGAAGGCTGAGTACGTCGAGAAGGTGCACGGCCTCAGCGCCATGATGGAGCACGGAAAAGCAGGGAAGGAAGGTAGTGCTTGGGAGCGCGCCGTCAAAGAGTACAACCTGCGTCTGCAGGAGCACGCTCAGTTGAACGGCTATCAACTTCGACCTCAAGACTTGCTCACTGCCAGCGAAACACCTCACATCACCAAGCACACCGACGGCACCGTTAGCGTCACTCATCGCCCGCTGTTCAACCAAGAGAAGGCTGACGGTAGCGTTGATTCGGGCACCGCACCTTCCTACTTGGTGATGGCCGCGATGCTGGGTGTGGACCCAGAAACTCGGAAACTTTTGCCGGCTGGCGCACCTCATTACTTGGGACTGGACAGCGGTATGTTCCACAGTCGACCCGACAAGGTGTTCACACAAGACGAGATTGACGAGATTTTCCGTCGCCGTGACGAGTCAGCCAAGCAGGTTTCTTCGGCGTCCCGCATGGCGTCCAACCATGGCATCTTCCATTTCGGTACGCACGTTGACCCGGAACACTACGGCTATGCGAACGGTGACCACACGACGTTGGCCACGTTCTGGAAGAAGCCGTGGATGCGTGGCGGTATGGGTAAGCGCCCCAACGAACTGTTCAACCTGCTCCACCATCACACGAAGTTGTTTGAGCCGGAAGAGGTCGAAGGGGAGGCGGACGAAGAAGCGAGGATGCTGGCTGAGTTCTATGGTGAAGAGGCTGCCCCTCAGACCACGACGCAGTTCAACCCTGTCGAAGCGCGGACTGGCGTCGCTGGGCTTCGCGGAAAGCAGGAAGACAGCCTGATGTTTTCTCGCACAGGCACCGGCATCATGGCACGACATGAAGATGAAGGGGCCTCGATGGTTCCCTTCATTGGGCCGTTTGGCCAGCGCGAGGCGCAACTGTTCCGCATGATGCAGGGTAAGAAGGTCGTCAACGTCCAAAACGTGGGCGACGTGACTGACGCGGGCTCGACCATGAACCCGCACAACGTGTCCGTGTCGTCGCGCATCAAGGGCTCAGGTGGCCAAAACGCGCACTATAACCGCCACGCGACCACGGTTGACGGTGCATACCACAACACGCTGGCGCGTGAATACCATGATGCCCGCGAATCTGGCGACGGTCGGGCGGCAACGCTGGCTCATAATCGAAGGACTGGGCAAGAGTCAGAACATTTGACTGGGCAGAACCCCTTCGGTGTTGCAGGCGGTGCCTACAACGAGGAGACGTTCGACAAGCATCACAGCCAGCATCATCACGCCATTGCGACCATGATGGGTTTTGCTCGTGCTCCCATGGACCCGCAGCAGCACGTCTTCCATTTGACCGATGACCGCGGTCGCCTTACGTCCAGTCTGGCGGACCACGACGCGCAGATGGAGGAGTTGCAGCATCGGGATGAGCCACCTGCCGCCGCAGACCTTGAGCGCGAACTGGCGGCACTGGACGCTGAGTTCGAGCAGCGCATGCGCGTCGCTCCTGAAGGTCGTCAGCAAGAGTTGGAAGAAGAATACGCTCGTCGCAAAGAACGATTGCACTCGACTCACGAGCGCCGCATGTACCGCTTTGGCGAGGCACCTCTGGACGATGACCCTGATGCCAGCGTGATGGTCAACTACGGCGTCAACTTCCCTGCGGGCTCCGCCCCCTCTGGCGAGTTGGAGCCACGCATCAGCGAGACTCAGCCTGCGACCGAAGAGCATGAGCGTTACTTCATGCTCGCTGAGCGTGTCGGAGCGCTGCAGAATGAGATGGCTCAGGCTCAGCGCGAAGGTGCGACGCGAAGTCAACTTCAGACTTACCGCGACCAGATGTCTGAACTCAACGAAGAGTTGGCTCGCCTCGAAACAGGTCTGTCTGAAGGTGGCTCTCGTATGTCTGGGGCACTGGGCGACTCGACGAAGAAGGTAGGCTTGAAGCGCAACACTCTTGCCGACCGGCTCCGTGCTGACGACCACGCCATCGGTCAAGCCGTGCGACACATCGTCGACCGCATGGACCCCGAAACGCGGGACCATATCCTCAACCCCAACTTGCCTCACGAAACGGTCGAGGCCAACATGCGCATGCTGGCTCGCATGGGCAACGAGTTCCTTCACGCTGCTCCTCATGGAACGCACGGCATCCACACCATGGGCACGACCGAGCATGAGGTGGGACAGAAGCGGCACGCTGACCTCGGTCATGAAATCAAGAGCCTTGGGCATGAGCATGGAGAGCCGTTCGAGTTCACCTCTTCTGAAATTGCAGAGCACCCTGAAAGTAAGCCGTACCAGTTGCCGGGAGACCGAAGCGAAAAGTCACTGGTCGACGATATGTGTGCACAACTCGGCATTGACCCCAAAAATCCAATTCACCGTCAGACGGCTTTCGATTACTTGACTGGCGTTATCACTCCTCTTCTCACGCGTGGAGAAGAAGCCCGCGTTTCAGAAATGAAGCATCACGCACAGCCATTGCTTGAGCGACTTGGCTTAGACCCCAACTCTCGACACAGTCAACAGGTCGCAATCGACTACCTTGCAGAGACTGCTCTTCCAAGAGCGATTGCAGGCCTGCCGCCTGCACCTGTGATGTCCGTGCGCCAGTTGATGGAGAAACTGCATCCTGACCGCGACATCGCTGCCGAGGCCGAGAAGATGAGGAAGCAGCGTGCTGCCATGGACGTGCAACTGGACGTCGGTCGCGTTCACCGCACCATCGGCTATCAGGCAGACGAGCGCAATCAGCAGTTGGGCATGCAGTTCACACAGGCGTATAACGCGGACTCACGGCGTAGTGAATCCGAACCTCTGACCAAGAAACCTGCTGGCGGCGGCAACCAGCGTGAGCGCAAGTATTGGAACACCAAGCAGCATCTCGACAGCCTCGTCACCTTCCTGCCCGAAGTCGAGGCGGCTTCGTCGGTCACGGAAACGAAGCGCGGTAGGGCACCCGTGCCGGTCGATGCGGTGGGTCCGCACGGGCACTCGGTCCACAGCCTGTACAACTCTTCGGGCTTGGCGCACGAATACGGCGACCTGTTCCATCCGAACTTCAATTTCCGCATCGGATTCGACGGTGAGGTCAGCATTATGCCGAGTGCGCAGGGCATCCCCATGCGCCTTGTCCAGCCCACGGAAACCATTTGGAATGCCGTCGCCCCTGCCGCATGGATGCACATGCTGAAGCATCCTGACCATGCTGGTGCCCGTGCAGCACTCAACACGCTTGAACGACAGGCTGCTCATACGAAGCCAACGTCAACTGGGCTCACGCGTCATCAGGGGAGCACGAACGTCGTGAAGTCTGAGTTGGGACTGGCCGACCTGACCAACCCGGACATTCTTCGCAAAGAGTTGGGTCCGAAGGTCCCCTTGCTTCAGCCAATGCACCGCATCTTCAAGTTGGAGGACTTGGAGCATCTGCGCGGTTTCACGGGTGACTGGATTGTCTCGCACATGCCGGAAGGCGAGCGAGGCTTTGTTGAGAAGGACGATGACGACGACATCACGTCGACGTTCTCGCTGTCCGACGAGGACAAAGAGAACTTCCAGAAAGTCACCGACCACGAGTACAAGGTGGATGTCGTCAAGTTGGAAGACAGTTACTACATTTTCGACGTGCTTGAGTTTGCCGGCAAGGAGGTCCACGACGTGCCTCTCAACGACCGCATCAAGATTCTACGTGGCGGCATGGAGGGCATCGACAACATTCACACGCCGAGCGCCAGCGATACGCGCTTGACTGACGACGAAGGTCTGAAGTTGGCCGTCGAGTCGTTGCAGAAGGACCACGAGAACATCTTGCTGCGCGACGCGAAGTCAGTCTACATGGCCGGTGAGATGCGCCATCCTAAGTGGGTCATGCTACGCCCCGGACAAGACGTAGTGCTTCGTGTGCTCGAACGACGGGGCGCAGGCCCCTACACGTATCGCCTTGGCACTGGCCCCATCACACAGGAGGAGGCCATTGGGGACCGCGCTGTCGAGGCCGGTGGCGACACATACATGGATGTGGGTGCTGCGTTCAACAGTTCTGAGAAGTTCAACGAAGGTGACCACGTTCGCGTCAACGTTGCCAACGTTAGTCGCGTTGAGAACTCAGTTGAGGACCCCGTGTTCACCATCATGGGCTCTGAGATTGAAGGCGAAGCCGAGGGCGAACCTCTGGTCAGCCGCGAAACACTGGGCCTGTTGGCGAAGTCAGTTGGACCGCAGTGGCTTTGCGAAGTCGAACGAGCCAGCACGGGCGTTCGTGTTGTTATGCCTCAGGGCGACGTGCTCTACAAGGCGACAGAGTCCGGCGGCATGTGGACGTTGCACAGCCCCTTGGCCGACAACCGCTACGTCATTCGTCTGTCGGAGAGTCAGCGCCCCTACTGGGGGCCAGTGGCAGGAGCACTCCTCAAAGCCAACCTCGAAATCAAGGAAGAGGTGCATGAATCCGAAGAAGAGGCCGAACCCCTCATTGAGCCCAAGAAGGTCAAGGGCACTTCGTGGTGGGACGACCGTCAAAAGGCCAAGGTGCTCGTCAAAGGTCTGGAACTCGTAGACCGTCTCTTCAAGAGCAGCATTGGTGCTGTGGGTGCTGCGAACGCGGGCGCGAAGGGTCTGGGCTTTGACTACGCAACACCCATTGAATCACCCATGGGTCCGACCAATCTTCACGACGAGAAGACTATGCCCGACTACGACAACCGAAAACGCCCCGGAGAGGACGAAGACATTGAGGAAGAATCGGAGGACTCCGAGGCTCCCAAGCGTATGAGCGTACCTACGGAAGCAGGTGTTTTGGACATCACAGAGGACAAGGCCGTCCTCCGTAGGTAGTTAAGTAGAATGACGACAGGTTGTGAGGACAATGGCCACCGCCGCGCTGAGGACCTCCGCCGTCAACCACGGCGGGAGCATCAGCATTCTCAAGGCGTCCGATGACCTCGTCATCGCTGGCTACGCGTCCGTCGAAATGGTGGACAAGCAGGGCGACCTCATCACGCGCAGTGCCCTCCGTGACGCTTTTGACGGCTTCATGAAGGCGGACGGATTCCGCAACGTGCAACTCGCTCACTCCAACATTCAGGTTGGACAGGTCATCCCTTCCTACGTGGACTCGGATGGCCGTGTCTGGAAGTCCGGTGTCGACGACGCCGGCATGTTCGTCGTCATTAAGTTGCGCGACGACATTGAGAAGGCGCGCGAAGTCGCGTCTGAGATTCGCAAGGGGGCTCTTCGTGGCTTCAGCATCGGGGGACAGGCGTTCAAGCGCATGCGCAAGAGCGACGCCAGTCACGGTGACTACACCGAAATCTCGAAGTTGGAACTGCACGAAGTGACCATTTGCGAAAAAGGCATCAATCCTGAGGCCACATTCCGAATACTGAAGGAGGACACCACAATGAACGAAGACAACGTACTGAACGACCTTTCCGGCGTGCTTGACCGGCTGAACGGGCGACTTGACGCCATGGAAAAGGGCGAAAATCCCTTTGCCGACATGAAGGACAAGAAAGACGACAAGCCCGAGTCCGATAAGGACGAAGGCAAGGAAATGGCTGAAGAAGACAAGAAGGAAGGCATGTATGCCAAGTCCAACGACTACTCCGACGTCATCACCAGCGAGTACCTCTCGTGGATGGAAAACACCCTGAAGTCTCAGGGCGTCGACACCATGGCGGCTCGCGCTCACTTCGACGGCATCTCCAAGGCCAACCTCGGCTCCACGCCAGAGGCCATCGGAGACGGTGCCGACTACTTCGCTGGTCAGGTCAAGGGACGCGCCCAAGAAGGCGGCTCCCCTTCCACCAACGCCATTGGCAAGTTGAACTCCGGCGGCAGCGGCGAAGTCTCCAAGGGCTACCTCGCTCCGGCTGACGTCAGCGCTTCTGACCTCGAAGCCGCCTACGCGGTCTACAAGGCTGCGGCCATCGAAGAGCAGTTCAAGGGCAACCTTGGCACCGTCTTCGCTGACCGCCTCGCCAAGGAAATGAACGCCGAAGCCGAGGCTCGCGCCGCGGCCTCCTTCGACGCTCGCACCCCACTCGCAAACATCGAGAAGGCGCTGACCGACCTCAGCGCTCGCATCGACAACATCGGCTCCACCGCTGCGGAAGCACCAACCTTCCGCAAGTCGGTCACTGCTGTCGAGGTCCCGTCCACTGAGGACCTCGCCAACATGGACTGGGACGAGGTTCACCGCCTCGCCGGGAGCGTTTTCGAGGCTTGAGCCTCGGACAAAGAGAACATCATGGAGGAATGAATCATGGCACGAAACTACATGCGAACAGTCAACGACATGGAGCGGTACTACTACGGGGCAGGGTCCTCGATGGGCTACTCCTACTCCGGCAGTGAATTGCTGAAGGCGGACGCTCCGCTCCTCAGCACCACGGCTGGTACTTACCAAGCCATCTACGGCCGCAAAGTCTGGAGCCAGTTGAACCAAGAGTTCAACGCCTTCTCCATCCTTCCCAAGAAGCCTTGGGACCGCAGCGGTTGGCGCGTCGTCACCGCCAAGCCTTCCAAGACGGTTGGCGGCGGCATCGCTGAGAACGGCACCCTGCCGGACACCACCAAGCCAACGTTCCAGAACGTGGCTGCGAAGCCCAAGACCGTGGCCCACTCCTTCGACATGTCGGAGACGGCCATCTTCCTCAACGACAAGGACGACGGTCTGGGCGACATCCGCTCGGTCCTCAAGGAGGAAATGGGCAAGCACCACGCAGAGCACATCAACGACATGCTCACCGAGGACGTCACCACGGTTGCGGGCAACGACATTGAGTCGCTCGACCGCATCACCACGGGCAACAACTCGATGGCTTCCACCGTCCACTACGACGCGGGCGACGAGGACATCTACTCCATCGACCGCAGCGCCAACACGTGGTCTTTTGCCGAGGACTCGGCCAACGCGTCGTCCACCAACCGGACGCTCAGCCTTGACCACCTCGACGAGACCTTCCGCCTCATCTGGGAGCGCGGTGGCAACCCCAAGGTCATGCTGACCGGGTACGACACCCTCATGCGCATCCAGCAACTCCTGCAAGCGCAGCAGCGCTTCATGGAAGAGAAGCGTGTGGTCCCCACCTACAACGGCGTCAAGGGTGTCCCCGGTATCGAAGCCGGGTTCATCGTGGCGACCTACAACGGTGTCCCCATCATCCCCACCAAGGAAATGGCCGGCGACGGCATCAGCCGCATCTACATGCTGGACACGGACTACCTTTACTTCAGCACCGCCAAGCCGACTCAGTACTTCGAGTCCGGCATTGAGACGGGCGACCCCTTCGCCATCAACCGGCTCGGTCAGGAAGGCCTGTACCGCACCATGGGCGAAGTCTGGACCACCTTCTTCGGTGGACAGGGGAGCATCCGCGACCTCAAGTGAGGGCGTGCTGAGAGAA
>Ga0208899_1001989_pt1 | contig 14061 bp, 11 predicted proteins | sample VirMetDEL_Nov_24_FD_184518 | JGI IMG/M metagenome (GOLD analysis project Ga0208899, IMG submission 184518) | Aqueous microbial communities from the Delaware River and Bay under freshwater to marine salinity gradient to study organic matter... | ecosystem: Environmental > Aquatic > Marine >... | reverse complement strand
AAGCTGCAAAGAACGAGCGAAGAGATGCTACCTATGATTTTGGAACTAATCCATGTAGCGAAATCATCTTGCGGCCCTATCAATTCTGCAATCTATCAGAAGTTGTTATCAGGTCGAACGATACACTCGCAAGCCTCAAACGAAAAGTACGCATTGCGTCTATCCTTGGAACTCTACAGGCTACCCTGACTGACTTCCGTTACCTGCGTAACATCTGGAAGACCAACACAGAGGAAGAGGCACTGTTAGGTGTATCGCTTACGGGCATCATGGATCACCCTGTGCTCTCAGGACGGGAGGACAAGGCAAAGCTGAAGAAGTGGCTTACGGAGATGCGTAATGAAGCTATTGTCACAAATGAACGCTGGGCTAAACAACTTGGTATTAACCCTTCTGTCGCTATTACTGCGGTTAAGCCTTCAGGTACTGTTAGTCAGCTGGTCGATTCTGCTAGTGGGATTCACCCTCGCTACAGCAGTCAATATATTCGAAGAGTCCGTGCAGACTCTCGTGACCCACTTTGTGGGGTCTTAGAGGCCGCTGGTGTGCCTGTGGAGGACGATCTAATGTCCCCTAGTACACGGGTATTCTCCTTTCCTATCGCGTCTCCTGAAGGCGCTGTGACGGCCTCAGACATGGGTGCTATGGAGCAGTTAGATCTGTGGGAGATATATCAGGACTACTGGTGTGAGCATAAGCCATCAATGACCTGTTACTATCGTGATGAGGAGTTTCTAGAGGTGGGCCAGTGGTTGTACAACAAGTTTGACAAGGTAAGTGGTATATCTTTCTTGCCTTACTCAGACCACACGTACCAGCAGGCTCCTTATGAGCCGGTAGACAAGAAAACGTACAACCAGCTGGTTAAGGACTTTCCAAAGGAAATATCGTGGGATATAGAAGAGGCCAGCGATATGACTGAGGGGTCACAACAACTGGCCTGCACAGGTAACAACTGTGAGCTATGACATAAAGAATATGGAGTAGCCCTCTGACTTACCTACGTCCTCTGGCTTGTCTTTCGGGTCATGGGGCGTAGGTATTCCCTGCGCTTGCATCTTCTTGATACGATCCTTTGACTTCTGACACATAGTGTGGTAGTCGTGGGATGTGTAGCTTACTGTGTGGTCTTTGTCTTTCATTGTTGTGCTCCCTGTGCCATAAGTTGTTCTTGCTCTTCTGGAGTTGGAACATCCTTAGCTGCTTCCATAGATTTAAGAGTAGCTAGAGTCAGATGCCCCTGCATTACCTGAGTAAAATAAGATCCAACATCTTTTAAGTAATCCCCTGCTCCTTGCATTGTGTCCTTTGCCCAAGACTTCAGACTGCCTTCCGGTGGATTCGCTAGTTTTGCTACTACGTCAGGGTCTAATAAAACTTCTGCTGATTTAATATAATACTTATCTTTGCCGCTTGTAGTCGTTGCTTTCATAGCTAGGTTTATAAACTTTCTTTCCGTGGACAAAATCTGATTTCTGATAGTTCCTGCATACTCCGCAATGCTTACGCCCGTCATATCTTGTAGAGTATCAATAACGCCTGTTTCCCCTAGTGTATCTTTGAGTAGGGAGCTAATCTGACCCATCAAATCTTTTAGTTCTGCCATTTTGTTAATGTTTCTAACGTAGTCTTTATCGAACAGGTCACTAGTTGCTTCAGCGTGTTTATTGATAAAGTCTTTCATTGTTCCTTTTGTCTGCAAAGCCTGTGCTAGAAACTCCTGCCTAATGCCTGTCATTACCAAATCTCTTTGGGAGGAATCAAGCTTATTAATATCCCTCAAGTACTCTGCCCTCTTTTTTGGCTTGAGCATCTGTTTTACTACAGTGCTTAGGTTATTGTCCGTAATGGACTTAAAGAAACTTTGTGTAAGTGCTCTAGACTTTTCGTTGTATGCTTCGTTGTGACGAGCCTGAGTATTTTTTATTGTTTTTAGTTTACTTGAAGTGTCACTAAACTCTTCAGTTAGACCAGCAAACTTAATTAGCCTTTCGTTTCTTCGTCTAAAGGTGTCTAATTTGTTTTGACTTATAACGCCACTCGCGTCTACAACACCTGCTTGGTCAGCCTTTAGTCGCACAGCGTGTCTAACAACACCCATCCCTTGCTTGCCTACAAAATTAACGTAGTCCCTTGCCTGCTCGTAATTCATCAGGCTCTGGGCAGCACCAGACATGAATCTTTTAGTTTTAATCTCTCTCATGCCTTCAGCCTTCATTGGCAGGCCTAGTTCCCTGTAGTAAAACTCATCAGCGTCTCTGTAGGCTTTAACAAACTTAGGAGATTCTCCTGCCTGCTCAAGTACTACACCATCCACAACATCTTTAAGCTTAAACAAACGGTCCAAAAGTTGCTTCTGTTCTGAGTTTTTGTCTGATACTCGTAACAGTTTTGATACTTCTGTGTTCAAAGACTTTTTAAGAGATATTAAATCTTCTCCGGTTATTTTAGGAACCTTTACTTGAGATTCTGCGTCTTCTCCTGCGCTCTTTTTAGGCTTTAAAACAATTTCTAGTTTTCTGGCTGTCTTGCTCTCAGGCCCAAATATATCTGATGTTTTAATGCCCTTGAACATAGAAGCGAGGTTAACGATTGTTTGGTCAGACAGCGTTACTTTCTTAGCCTCTGACTTTGCTTGATCGTACAGCTTGCTTGCGGCCTTACGAACAACCGCCTCTTTCCTATTAAGAAGCTTTTGTGAAACACGACCTACGTCAACAATGTCTTTCGTACCAAGTAACCTAGTGGTCAACCCGTCTAGTACGTTGTTTATGTTTTTGTTTTGTCTATCAACTGTTGTTCGCAATGCGGCTTGAGTTTTCTTTAGTTGGTCCTCTGCAACTCCAGCTACTATTGGTCTGCCTATTTCCTCGCTTTCCCCTAAAATCTTATCAAACCTCTCTGCAACCTTTACAGAGTCTCTAGCTATTTTTTCAACTAACTCTTTCTGAAAGCCCTTGTTATTTTGAGTAGTCTTTCGCACCCAATCTCGTACAATAGGGTTTTCCACAAGAGTAGCCACTAGACCACCAATCTCCAAATCAGGTATTTCTTCTTTGAGAGACGCAAGATTTTCAACAGCCCGTGTTACTTCTTCAGGTCTAGATGTTGCCTTAATCCTATTAATTTCTGCACGTACCTTGCTATTAGCGAGCGCGTCAGAAGCAACACCTAATGTTCCGGTGTCTCCACCAACGACTTTATTTTTTATATCTCCTGCAACCCTCATGCCTGTTGATATAGCCGCAGTTGTTGCGACTCCTCCAGAAGCGGCTGTTAGTCCTCCACCAAGCGCCCCTGCAAGCTCCTGACCCAACTGACCTGCCCCAAAATCTTCTGCTATTTGAGACGCCGCCATTCCTCCGGTGGTTCCAGAAACTGAAGCTGCAACAGTGGGGACTAAACCCTGTAAAACAGACTTAACACCACCCCGTAAACCTACGACATTAAGAGGGTCCGCTAACCCTGCAACAACTTCTTGTCCGTAGCCCAACTCAGCGTCCACAGGAACTCCTGCTAGCTCCCTAGCCTTTCTTTCTTGAAACGTACCTGCGTTCTCTACATTCCCTAGTTTAGCCTGTCTAATGCTTTCCATAAGCTCTTCATTACTTATTAAAAACGTGTCAGGAATAAACTGCATGGCTGTTCGCGCTAGGCCTAGTTTAATTGCGTCTACTGTAGTAACGTCATCATCTTTGTTGTCAGTGCCACTTGGAGCTTCAGTACGCACAGCTGAAGGCGCATTAAGCTCTGCAAAAGCAGTTACCTTGTACTCAGGCCAATCTTCAGGATGCTCTACTGTAACAACCTGACCTGTGGGTAGTTCTACTCGACTAATTTCCATCAGAGTTTTCCTTAGTTTACAATCCTAGCTTGATTGCGGCCTTCCAAAATAAAAGTTTTTGCTCTTGCTGCGCCCTCTGCTTCCTTTGGCGTTCCAGAGATAATTAAAGAGTTTATGGTGCTCAGTTGTCTTTGCTCCGCTAATGCTCCAACTATCTCCATGATTTCCGCGTATTCTGAAACCGTCTCAGGAGACAACTTACCGCTAACTAATCCGCTGGCAAAGTCCTTAATTTTGTTAACTAAGTCTTTGTCGCCTCTGAACTGCTGAAGTTCAGAAACAGCCTTAACATCAGACTCCGTGGTTCCACTTACTACTCGCTCAAGCAAGTTCTTTAAGCCTGAAACATCTTGGTCTGCTAACGTTTGTAAACCCTTAAACTTTTCGACTCTAGATAAGTCCTCTTGAGCAGCAGCAAAGGAAGGGTCTATTTTGTTTATCATATCAAACGCTGCTGTAACGCCTATAGGAGCTTTTTCTTCAATCATAGAAGTGAGCGTGTTTGCTAAAGAAGCGTTACCAATATCAGTAATAACAAAAGACCTGATCTTTTTTAGTCCCTCTACTGTTGTTGTATCATAGTCCGCTGGATCTAGACCAGCATCTAATAAAAGCTGGTTTAGGTTTTTTGATCCCCCTTTGTCGCCAGAAGGAACGGCTTGCCCAATAGGTACTACAACTCTGTCTAATGGGTTAGTTTTACTCACGCCTACTTGGATACGCAGAGGCTTTCCGTCTTCCCCTATAATTGTTTCTTCTGAGTAATCATATTGAGTGGGTTCTGGCTTTGCTGTAGCCCTGCTTTTTAAGTATTCCACAGGGTCTAATGCCCCAGCCTTAAGCGCAACGAGTGCATTTTCGTTCCCATCCTGCATAGCAACTTGCATGGCTCTCTTGCGTTGTGCCTCACGCTGTATGTCTTGCTGTGATGTTTCTAAAGCCGCTGTTTGAGCAGTGCGCACACCCTCAAGACGGGTTGCCTCGTCCATTAGCAGCTTACCAACCCTCTGGAGATTAGGGTCACCGCTTGCCACCATGCTTTGAGCTTCAGTTCTCATTCCAGCGGGGTTGTTTTGATAAGCCCCAAGAATCTGCTGGAACTGCTGCTGTGCGTTTTGTTCCGCTTGTTTTTCCCTGCGGCGAGTAAGTAAACCACCTATGCCAGCACCTACGTCAGCAATACCGCCGGCCATAAGTTGACCAGTAGTTGCACCAGATCTAGCAAGCATCCCACCAATATCGTAAGCCATGTTCTTTATCCTTTATCTTTAACTAAACGGCCAAAAATCTAAATCACCACTAAGTAACCCGCTTAAGCCAGATCCTAGACCACCGTAAATACTACCATACAGAGTAGCCAGAGCCGCCCTCTGTCCAACGAGGCCAGAAATATTAGCCATCTGTGTTTCTAGGTCAAACTCGCCTTGCTGTCTACGTGCTACATCTGCCAGAGACGCTACGTCAAGTGCAGGAGAGAACGCAGACAACATAGCGGCTTGCGGTACATAAGCGCCCTGAAGCGCACCTAAGCCAATCTGTTGCTGTGCCTGTTCTAACCCTAGACCTCCCGTAGCAAGGCCCATGCCGCCCTGTAGAGCCTGTAAAGCCCTAGCTTGTTGTGCAGCTTCCAGTGCTTGCCGTTGTCCTGCTAGGCTAGAGCCTAAGCCTGCAAACTGAGAACCTAGAGACGCCTGCTGCGCCTGCTCTTGTTGTGCCTGTTGCATTGCCATAAGAGTCGCTTGGTTTTGTGCTTGCTCTTGTGCTTGAGACAACGCCAGTTGCTCTGGTGTACCACCAAACATTGCTGTACGCACACCTAAGCGCCCCTGACCAGCTAAACGCTCTTCTAGCGCAAGCCTCTGTCTCTCTTCTTCACCAAGCTGTGTAGCCCTAATACGGTCATACACCTCTTGTTCTCTAGCACCCATAGGCATACCAGCTTGACCCATGAACTGCTGGCCTAGACCAAACGCGCTTTGTGCTGCTTCTTGTTGACCAGCGAGGCCAAAGGGGTCTACGCCTAGCTGTTGTTGACCTGTGCCTAACAACTGACCACCGATAGCGCCCATCTGAGCTGCAGTAGCAGGAACACCACCAAACCTAGATAACGCTTCAGATTCCAAAGCACTCTGAATTGCTGAGCCTCTACCGCCTAAAGTATAAGTTACCCCGCCTTCGTCCAGCCCCTTAATTACTCCTGTTGGGCCTGTTACCGTAAAACCTTTAAAACCAATATCAGGCGATTCGGCTTGGGGCAGAGGTGAGGTATAGAGAGCTTCAATGTTGCTAGGAACAAAGGCGTCTATAATGTCGCTTAAAAAACCCATTAGTAAGTACCCCTGTTTTTATTGTAATTCATGGTTATAATCATATCGTTTTACCTACAAGTGCTAATACATTCATTTCCTGTATGGACAAAGCGTAACCGTTTATGTCTGTCTCAAGACCTACGCTGACTACTGACCCGTAGCCTGTGGTGTTTAGTGAGTTTCTGCTCAGAGTAACACCCTCTTCAGAGTATTCAGCGATGTTGTATTCAGACTGCCCATAGAAACCCGGAACACCAGAGCTAGTTCTAAACGTGCTAGTACTGGCTGATGTTGAAAAGTCGTAAGCCCACTTGAGGAATATGTCTGAGTTGTTTCCTCCAATCAGAGTGGGTCTAATCTTCTTTAGCATCTTGATTCGTGCGGGGTCACCAAAGGTAAGGCCGGGACTGAAGTACCTGAAGCGGTAAGGACTACCGTTGTCTAAGTAGTTGTCGTACTTGCCTAGTCCAGCTGTTGTACCAATGTATATGTCCCCGTTTCTGTCCCTGTTGAAACTCTTAAAGTCCACACTAGGCCAGCGTGTTACTCTGTACGACCCGTTGTCCAACAAACCCCTAACGTCAAAACAATAGACAAGGTTGAGGTCTGGAAAACACAGCAAGTAAAAGTAGTTCTCAGGGCTATACACAGAACTCACAGGAACTGTTTTAGCCGTTGTATTAGCAATAATCTCCTGCTTGATGTTTCTGCTCAAGTCTGTAATAGGCAGAGACTTTTCTTGTATGGTTCTACCAAGACTACGTAAGCCTGTCTGAGTCAAGAAGATCAAGTCAGTACCAATGTTCTGTACACTCTTACGGTCTACACAGCCAACACCCGGAATAGCATCACGTATTTCCATAGATGCAGGGCTTTCTGCGTTAGCGTACACAAGCGTGTTGTTCTCACCAAAGATAATCAACAGCCCGTTGTGTGCTGCAAGAGCTACAACCTTATCAAACCCGTTAGGCCACGCCTTAGATACATCAATAGAACCGCTAGATCCACCAGCAAAGTCATGTCCCTTGAGTAGATCAGACCAGTAGATTGTGTTGTCATCACTAGCGTTACCTACGCACCACACACGACCATAAGCAGCAACAGCTTCGTTACAGTACTGTGCAGCAGCTACAGACGCTCCGCTAACAGCAGACATTTTTGTTACTGCACCCAGTGCATTGCTGTACACCAGAGGCTCGTAGCCGCGTTGGAAGAAGTAAGCGTAATCGTTAAAGTTAAGTATCTTCCAATCGTTAGCACTAATTGTGTACGACCCCGGCGTAGCGTCAACCAGAGTAGTTGTGCCTGTCATAATCTTGTTGTTACCAGTACTAAAGATTACCTCGTTACCCGCACTGTCGTAAAACTCGTGTACGTTGTGCAAGTAGTCAGCACCTAAAACTGTCTTGTTTGTGGTAACAACAGCATTACCCTTACGTGAAGCCAAACGACCACGCCTGTCAATAATTGCGTTGTCTGCAACTTCAGCAAAGGACGGATCCTGTGCAATAGGAGAATCCTCTGTGTTGATCCCCTTGAACGCAGGAGCAATTAAGTTAATACTTTGTAGTGGCTGGGCCATACGTACTCCTACGGGGTGTAAAAGATAGTTTCTTCAGGATGCTTTTGTGCATCCAAAGCAACTGCATCAGAGAGATACTTGTCAGCAAGAGCAAAGTACTCAGGGGTAGATGTACCGCCTGTCTCCCCACGCTCACGAGCCAACAGAGCTACTGCCATATGAATCACAGGCTGACTAGGAATAGCCAACGTGTCAGCGTCAGCACTCAAGGCTACGTTTCTTATAACGCTCTTAACCTTGATAGAGTACACACCGTCAGGCTTAGGGTACACATCAATCTGTGCATCACCAGAACCGTCGATACCGCTAAAGGTGTAGTACTGTGGAGCACCGGACGCAGGGGTGTTAACCAAGAACTTATCGTCAAACCAAGTCTGAGGCCTGTATTCCATCACGATATTAGACGTATCATTAATGATGTTAAGAATCTTTCCTTGGTCTTGGTAGCCCGTAAGGGAGTACGTGTAGTCATCAGCCGCCGTGGTCAACGTCAGGGTAGACCTAAGATTAGACCAATCCCAAGCGTTTTCCACGAGTTGCTTTGCGTCATTGATGAAGTCACCAACCATAGTGCTGTACGTGTTAGCGTTAACAGTAGTTACTGTGTCTTCCCTAAGACGCCTCAGTACGTTGTTTACTATGTCTAAATACGTCATACTATGCTTCCTGTTAACATTCCTGTCATTAACTGCTCTTTAGTTTGTTTTGCTAAAGACTCAGATAAGTAATCTACAATTGGAAACTCCATTCTAGCTAAAAGCTGTGGATCACCCATTGGAGGAACATCCATAGACGGTTGACTAAACATACCGCCTCCTCCACCACCTCCTCCAGAAGAAGGCGGGGGTTCCGGTGGGGGTTCCGGGGGTGGTTCTGGGGGTGGTTCTGGTGGTGGTTCTTCTGGTGGTGTCCCCGGCGGCAGTTCTTCTTGTACACATTTTTCTACAGAGCCGTCAAAGACGTATCCCGGCTTACAAGGCCCACAACTTCCGTCCGCGTTTGTTGTAGCGTTAGGGTCAGGACAGGTGTAAATAGTAACACACATGTCGTTGACCATTTGCTGTCCATCGGGACACTGACCGCAATCGGGGAAATCTATAGCTCCGTTACGACACTCTCCCGGTGGGGGTGGCGGTGGTGGTTCTGGGGGTGGTTCTGGTGGTGGTGGTGTTCCGGTTGGCTTAACAGAACCACAGTCCCTATCTAGATCTGCTTCCGGCTTGATCCACTTGCCAGCATATTGCCTATCATCAGGACACGTTGTCCAACCAGCGGCTATACACGCATCTATTTCTTCCGTTGTTTGAGGATTACCGTTACAAGACTCAGACTCAGGCGGTGGAGGCTCTGGAGTATCATCAATAGGCCTTTCAACACATTGCGATTCGTCTGAAACACAAGGATTGCCGTTTGACCCTAACTGCCCCGGGGGACACTTAACCATTCCTTCGGGACAATCGCCCTGCTCCGGTGGAGGCTCATCGTCAGTTTTTAGAGGATTACCGCAGTCTCCCTCTTTATGGTCTTCCGCTTTTGTAGGAGTTTCTCCGGGGCTTGCGGGACACCAGCCTTCTGATTTACACTTGTTATTGTAAGCAATCTGTCTTTGAACTAAAGTAGCATATGGAGTAACAGAAACAGGTTGGCTACAGTCAATATCGTCATCTGAATCTACATCGTCATCTGGATCTACATCGTCATCTGTAGTACCAGAAACACACTTTAATTCTCCATCTACTTCTTGATACGTTCCGTCTTTGCCGTCACCAGTAGTACAAGGATCCCCTATTTCATTTATTGGTTCTACTCCAGAACAATTAGTACCATCTTCATCTAATTTTTCAGTAAACCCGTCATCACACATTCCGTAATCAATAGTGGTATCATCATCTTCATCATCGTCTCCACCGCTAACAAAAAGTTCGTCAATGGTGTCGCCAATTGTGTTCCAAACAACACCACTAACAACATTGCCTAAAATGCCCTTCATCCAATCATAGATGCCTTGAGGATCAGCACCCGGAGCAAAAATATCTTTAATTTGATCTTTTATGTCGTCGATGATTCCTTCAAGAGTTCCAAAAGGATCGTCAATAAAATCATCTATTGTTTTTCCTACAGCCTCAACTGCTTTTCCAATTTCATCAAAAATTCCAGTAGGATCTTCAATAAAATCCTCTATGTCTTTTCCAATTGCTTTAACTGCGTTATCAAGATCCCGTACTGTTTTTCCCATAAAACCGGGAGGCATAGGTAAACCGGGAATACCAAAAATTAAACCAACTTCTACGCAGTCTTTCCAACAGGGGTTACCGCCGCCAGCTACTGTGCCACCACCGCTAGCACTAGTACACGGATCTGTCCAGCTTGGGCAGTCTTTAGCCGCAGGAAGTACGTTACCAAGTATATTTTTTATAGCGCCTAAAGGATCTTCAGCAGAAGCTTTAGCTGTTTCTATAAGATCCCCTGTTTTGTTAATAACATCATTAACAAGTTCTTCGCCAAATACTTCGTAGTACTCATTTAAAATTGATTGTTCTGTTGTCCCATCATCAGTACCGTCGCCGTCACCGTCTGTTTCTTCACCACCTGTAAAATCAGGATTAGCATCTAGCCAATCTTGAGCCTTACTTTTAATGTCGTCAGGTGCGTCAGAGTTGTTTACAATTTGAGATGCTTTATCAAAAGCAGCTTCTCCAAAGTAACACTCGCTTCCCCCACCGCCTACTAAGCCACCACCAGCGTTGCATAATACTCTGTCCGCACGTGTTCCTGCACGATAAGCTGCGTTAATAGCACGAACTGCGTCTAAGTTAGGAGTACCTATTATTTGTATCCGACCACTAAAAAACGGGTTAGTTACAGTACCGTCTGGGGTTTCTATATCGTAAATAGGGTTGTTAGACTGATCTCCAATAGCCATCTACTTCTTCCCCTTCAACGCAAGCAGCTTGTCAGCACCACGTATGCCAAAAGATGCAGACACTGCCATGAATAACAAGTACTGATACCAATTAGGAAGCCTGTTAAGCTCCTCAAAGGCAAGACCAATACGATCTAGTATTTCCACATCGTTCATCCCAATGCCCCACACAACGGCAACCACAGGCGCTGAGAGCAACAATGTAAACCACTCGTCCTTCCATGAGGTAATACTAGCAGTAGCCATGAGCTGTTCCCAAGACGCTGTGTTTTGAATAACTTGCATCTTTGCTTTATGTACTGCGTTTTTTTCTTCAGCCCTGTTCTTTAGAACCTGACCTAGCAACGTTGTGATTGGTGATAGTAAAGCTTGCCACATAGGTTATCGCACCATGTAAACAACAAAGGATATGCAAGCACTGACAACAATCCAAAAGAAACGCTCAGCGTTTTTAACAGAGCTTGAGTTAGCTAACATAGCGCCTTCTAGCTCTCGTATATCATCCTCCTGATCGTCTAATCTTTTTTCGTGTCGATCCATACGCTTAAAAGCAGACAGCAGCTGCTCTTCCACACGGGCAATCTGAGATACCGCTTCAGTTAGCTTGTCAAGCTTTTGCTCTATGCGGTCAAGCCTGTTATCCATCATAGATGTGTTTCCCACGCTGCTCATGTTACAGAGTTGCCGCCAGTTCAAATAACTCGCTCATTTCTTACTCTGCGTCAGGATCAACCCAATCGGGGTTTTGCGTCCATGTAGTGCCGTCAAACATGTATTTGTTGCCTGTCCAATCAGCGCGGGTATTAGCTAGATTTTCATAAACTGTTGTATTACTAGAGTTTAAATCTGCAATAATAAACTCAGCGGGATTACCCACGACAATGTGTTCGGAATTAACAGTGATCGTCACACTGTCATCGAGCAGATATTTTGATAAGCCAGTTTCGGTTTCTACAATCGTTTTCATGTTTTATCCCTTCACAATAAGTTTGGTTGCTGATACGGCTGTTCCTGCAAATACTTCTGGATCACCGGCAGTCAAGCCAAGTGAGCCATCAGTCTGCACAAAATACTTCTGCCCTGCAGTCAGTCCACTCTGGGCGTCATCCACAGAGCCCACGATCTGAATGGTTGCTGTTGTTGTATCGGAGTAAGCGGCATCTGAAATGCCAATGTAGTTTTCTGCCGTCAGGTTAGTCCCGGTATAAGGAGTTTGATATACAAGAGCAGTGCCGTAGTTAGAATTGCCGGCATCCCTGTAAGAAACCACAACCCGCTGGGCATTGGAGTCGTAAACGGCTGCGATATATTCTGTGGCTGCGCTTTCAAATACTGAAGGACTACCAAAACTAATTGAAGTGCCACTAACCGTTCCCACAATAAAAGTGCCATAGTTAGAATTGCCGGCATCTCGATAAGCAATCACTACCCTTTGGGCACCAGAATCATAAACCGCCGATGTGGCTTCTACCTCGCCTCCGCCCTCAAACGTAGCAGCGCTCCCAAAGCTAATTGATGTTCCGCTAACCGTTCCAACGATGGCAGTGCCGTAGCCAGTATCGCCATTTAGCGCCTCCCCATGTCTATAAGCAATGACCACTTTTTGCGCGTTAGCGTCATAAGTAGATGATATTTCTTGAGTGTCCGCAGTTTCAAATACTGTAGCGCTACCAAAACTAATTGAAGTGCCACTGACCGTTCCAACGATGGCCGTTCCGTTATAAGAGTTTCCAATATCCCTGTAAGAAATCACAATTTTTTGCGCATTAGAATCATAAACCGCCCAAATATGATCGCTATTTGCACTCTCAAAAACAACAGCAGTACCAAAGCTAATCGAAGTGCCACTTACAGTGCCGACGATAGCAGTGCCGTAGCTAGAATTACCCTCATCTTTATAGGCAATTACAACCTTTTGCGCATTAGTATCGTAAGCAATAGACTGATGAGTGCTATTTGCACTTTCAAACACGGTAGCAGAACCAAAACTAATTGACGTTCCGCTAACTGTTCCAACGATGGCAGTGCCGTAGTTAGAATTGCCAGAATCCCGATAAGCAATCACTACTTTTTGAGCATTAGAATCATAAGTAACGGCAGTATATGATATAGTTGCACTTTCAAAAACAACGGGAGTGCCAAAGCTAATAGACGTTCCGCTTACAGTGCCAACAACAGCAGTGCCATAATATGAGTTGCCGCTATCTACATAAACAATTACTACTTTTTGCGCGTTAGCGTCATAAGCAATAGAAATATCATAGCTATCTGCGCTTTCAAACAATGTAGCCGTGCCAATCGTCTCCGAAACACTAATACCAGTAGGGGAAACGACACTGACCGTGCCGTCACTGTTTACGACAACCGTGTCACCGTTTGTCAGGGCTCCCGATGCCGTAGCAGTCACCGTTGGGCTTGGGTTAATACTGTCAATCTGCGTTTGTATGTTGGACGTAACACCGTCAACGTAGTTAAGCTCTGTGGCTGTGGCAGTAACATCACTAAGCTGGCTTGCGGCTATAGAAAGTGCCGCCTGATGTTGAGTAACAGAAGACTGTGTAATGTTTGCGTCAGGTACGTCAGCCCACGTTACAACAGCAGTAAGATCGTTTACTTCTGCAATGCCCGGAATAGCACCAGCAAGGTAGTCAATTACTGCCGCATTAGTTGGAATTTGATTGTCTACATCTGAAAAAGTTTCAGAAGATAAAGTAACTGCTCCAGCGTCAAGCTGAGAAAATGTAACACTAAGACCAGAAAGATTAACAGTTCCTGTAGCAGTAAGAGAAGTAAATGTTCCTGCGGCGGGTGTTGATCCACCAATAGTTACGTTATCTAGCGCACCGCCGTTGAGATCAATAGTTCCTGCGGTAACAGTTCCAGACACATTAACATCAGCAAACGTAGCCGTACCAGTAAACGTAGGGCCAGCAAGGTCTGCTTTGGTAGTTACCGCTGTAGCAAGAGCGTCAAATTCAGTATCAAACTCTGAGCCACGGATAACCTTGTTAGCGTCACCTGAAGGCAAAGAATCCTTAGCAGTAAAATTTGTAGATTTTACGTAGTTAGACATAAGGCTTTCCTATCCGTTATATATCTTTTATTTAAAAACTCGTACACAAGCACTTAAATAAAAGGGGGCCATTGCGACCCCCGTAGAACTTTACTCGTCAGCGACAGCGAGGATAAATCCTGCTTCCGGACGGTAAGTCTCAACACCGTACAGCGTGTCAGACGTAAACAGCGTAGACAGGTATTCCTGCTTGTACTGAGTCTGAGAACGTACAGCAAGTTGCTCTGCCATAACGAGAGCGTCTTTGTGGAAGAACAAGCAACCACGAGTATCAAGAGATGAAGCACCGTTTTCAGCGCCTGTCTCAATAACAGGACAGTTGCTAGACAC
>Ga0208899_1001984_pt1 | contig 14074 bp, 19 predicted proteins | sample VirMetDEL_Nov_24_FD_184518 | JGI IMG/M metagenome (GOLD analysis project Ga0208899, IMG submission 184518) | Aqueous microbial communities from the Delaware River and Bay under freshwater to marine salinity gradient to study organic matter... | ecosystem: Environmental > Aquatic > Marine >... | reverse complement strand
TCGTACCCCAAACTCTTTCGCTAATTTTGTCATCTCAGCTCTCGTGAGGGTTTTGTTTGATAGTTCATTGAAGAACCTTACTGCTCTGTCGAGCGCACCTATTTTTTTCTGTGCCATTGTATTAAATTTTTATAAAGTTTCCGTTTCATCCTTTAGGAATCATCAGCCGGGACACACATCCCGATACGGAAGGAGTGTCGCTGACGACACTCCCCGTTTGAGTCAGACTAAAACTTACTAAAATCTGACTACGTGTACCATTCTCCACAGGTCTCGCAGTAGTAGTTGCCCCAACCGTCGAACGCAAAGTTTTTCGTGTTACACTTTGAGTCACTGCATTCCTTGAGCGCATTGAATCCTGTGCCTGTGTCGTCTTCGTTGCAGTCGTCGAACAGGTCTGCAATCCTCGTGACCGCAGGCTTTGTTACAGGAGCTCTGTACGTTTTAGTGTACGTACTTTTGCTGTTGAATGAATAGCCCTTGTAAGGTCTATAATCCTGCGTGTAGGTCTTTAAGAATTTGTGATGAGGCTTGAGCTCTATCGTTGGATTGAAGTACAACCAACACACAACCTCTTTTCCCTTGACCATTATGGTAATCTGCTCGCGCTTGTACCATATTGGATGCCCCTCAAGGCTGTCAATGTTCTCGAAGGTTTGGTCTGATACCTTGAACACATCCACCTCAATGTTATGTCCTATGCCGGGCTTGTTTACCACATACGGAAGACCGTCTTTGATTAGAGGGTATTTGTTCTTAGTCTTACCACCGCCTACATACTTTGAGCCTGTAAGGTAGTGGTAGTAATTGCTGTACCCTTTCTTTAGTGTACCATACACCGCGATAACATTTGTTTCCAATACGTTTGCTTTTGAAAACCATACGCCGTCGTGATACGTGAACAGCTCCCTGTTGTAGATTTGAAACGAACGTGTTCGAGTGTTGATTGAAACGAACCTGCAAAAGTTAGGTGCGTTTACATCCTTTACCATTAGGTGTTGCTTCCAATCTTTTCTTGGTATAGTACCGAGCTCGTTAGCCAATGCTTGTGAGTCAGTCATCTTCTTGTTACCATATCCGGCAACAGTTCCGTTCATCATCAGAAGTTCATCCGTCTGCGCTCCGCATACAAATGGGTGCGTGTTCTCTTTAGATATCTTTCCAATCGTAGCGTATCTGAAGTGAGCTATGAACGGGCGGTGCTTGTTCTCATCTGAAGTCAATACACCATACTCCTTAGACTCGTGTCGTGTTACCTCGAACGTGTCGAGCCATACGATACCAAGTCCGTGAGGGTTTTTCCTCGCGCTTGTTTTAGCCACCTCGCGAGATAGTGGTTTGTCTTTTTGTTTTACGATAATTACACACATAATTATTAAGTATTGTGGGCAGTGTCGTTGGCGACACCGAACCCTGTTTGTAAGCGGTGCTTGTGTAGGTGACCGCTTGTCTACCTTTGTTTATCTTTTAAGTCAGACTCTCTATCCCACAGCTCTCTCATTGTAATCTGCTGAACCTGTCTGCACTGAGTCAACCAATGTTGAACCTGCTCCATTGTAGCAGTTCTGATTTCGTTCACGTGCTGTACGTCTTTCAAGTCTTTCATTCTACTTCAGTTTAATTATTTCGTTTACCTTTTGAATTGCATCTCTCTTGGATGTTGCCGATATAATTCCGCATTCCTCAGATGCACACTCGTATCCTTCTTTGAGTCCGATGAGTATAGAAGCCCTGTCTCTTGGAGCCATTGAATAGTCTACATCTCGGTCGTCTAAATACATTACTGCTTCGTGATTAGTAATGTCTGTGAATGCTCTTACTTTTTTCATAGTGTTTTTGTTAATGATTTATACAAGTATACGACATAAATTTGACAATTCCAAATCTAAAGCTAATTTAGAATGATTCTAAATAAGGAGTGTCGCTGAGGACACTGCCTGCATTAGTACCAAACCTCATCCAAGTCGCAGTCTTCCTGCTTGCATACCTTGTCTATGTACGCGCGCATATGTTTCTTATCATTGAATGTCTTGTTTACGTACTTATCTTTTCCGTTCGGCATTCTGAATTTAATCCGCGCCTGTATTCGATTGGTCTCCTGCTCTTTCTTTGTTATTAAGCTTTTCATATACTTCATAGTGTCGTAAGCCTGTGCTATCTTTCCCTTTAACATTGTTTCGTTGTCGTTAGTGAAATAGTATAGTTCGTTCAGCACATTCATTGCCTTCTTGAGGCTCTCTATTTTTTCTTTATTAGTTGTCATTACTTTAGTTTTTTTATTGTTAGTTCTTTTCTCTGCAGTGTAGGATATTCCTGCCGGAGAATTGTAAACGCCTTGTCTATGGCTTCCCATTTGGAGTGAGCGGAGAGGGACATCCCTCTCCAATCTCCCAACCTGCGCGTGCAGGTTATGTGGTAGTAGAATTGTCTCTCTACCACGTGCCCAATAATACTTGAGCAATCGTGAACCCGCCGAATCCTACAGCGACAGGTGTAATTGCGATGAGCGTCAGCTCAATCTTTGTTAATGTTTTCATAGTGTTTGAATTTATGAAAGTTAATTAATCCGTTTCAACCTTTTGGTATCATCAGTCAACGCACACACGTTGATACGGGGCAGTGTCGTTGAGGACACTGCCGGTATTGTTAATGTAGTTTATAGGTTTTTATTATGTTGTCTAATCTTTGTTGCTCTCGCTTTGCAATCTCAACTGAATTAAATACTTGGCAAAGCATTCCGAATGCGATTATCAAAATGATTGCTCCAATGCCGAAGCACACCTGTGTTTCTGTGTCGTGTCTCATCTCTATTTGTTTTTATTTTGGTTTCTACTCTCTAATGATGCTTGGTAAATGAACATCCACATTATTAATGCTGTCAGTCCTGCAAGGATAAGCAACCCATTGCAATCTAAGTGTATCGCCTGCTCTATTGACAGGAGAGAAAAAGCTCCGCATACAACCGCGAATGTACATAGTAAATCAAATTTCAAATTTTTCATCTTATAAGTTTTAAAGTTCCTGTTTCGACCTCTTGGTCTCATCAGCGCAGGCACACACCTGCGGACAGGGGAGAGTGTCGCTGAGGACACTCTCCTGTTCTTGTCATCTCATCCCTGCGTTGTCCTCGTTCGTTCTGTAACGAGTGCCCTCCTGTCGCGCTAAGGCTCTCGTGTAAAATTGTTTCAGACCTCCTCTGCTTCGGTGCGCGTAGCTAACGTGGTCACCTTCAAACCATTCACGTGTAACAGGGCAAATCCTGTTGTTGTTGATAGCCTTCTGAAAAGCCTTTGCAAGTGTTAGAATGTTTTGGACCTGCTCCTCAGTGTCGTACATTCTTTTAATGATTGGTGTAACTCTTTTCAGAAAAGATGCGTGGCTCTTCCCTGCGTGATTCACTCCATAGTTCACGAGCTCGAAGAATAGTTCGTATCTGCGAATCATTCCTTTTACTGAAGTGATGCGCGAAGGTAACCTAAACTCGATTCCGTGACCTGTGTTCTTCACTACGCAGTATTTAGTGTTGTATTCAAAGTCAGTATGCCCGTAACCTTCAGAAGTGTTAAGGAATGGATTCCCTAAGCAGTAGTAGTTAGATAACCTGTATCTGAAGATAGCAAGGATAATACCGCTGTATGGTCTCACAGCGTCAAGTAATTCTCTTCCTGTCATTCCTTGAACACTTAAGTGAGTATGCGTTGAACAGGTAGCGTTTGAAGGGCTGTAGCTGTCTTCAATGATTCTATTAGCCTCGTGGAACATATTGAATACTTTGCTTCTCCAATGTGATTTAGGTAACAATGGAAGTACGTGAGTGATAGCCTCAATACCGCAAGTTGAATCTCTTTCGTATCCCTTGAACAATGGATACTCCTTGATAGCTCCGCGAGACATTGAGTTTTTCTCTATCTCCATACCTATTCTGAAGCGCGCCTCATTCGATGCTGTTACAAGCTCGCTGTTTGGCTGTCGTGTTCTTAGTCCTGCAATGTCTGAGGGCATCCCTGCAGTCTTGAATTTGTGCTCCGGGCTCCTGTGGTAGCTTCGCACCTCATCGCGCCCTGCCTCGTGGTCGTTAGTAAATTGAATTCCGTTTCTCATTTTGTAAGTTTTATTAAGTTTTAATTCCGTTTCGCTCTTTTGAGCTCATCAGCGGGAGCACTCACTCCCGGACGGGGCAGTGTCGCTGAGGACACTGCGCTCGTGTTAGCTACGCGGTACCACGTTGTAACCTTGGTGTAACAGGTAAGCTGTCATTGCTACCTTTATTACGTCAGTGTTTCCGTCTTCCGCGATAATCCCGTAATTCTTATCCATTCGAACAGAACCGCCGGCAAGAGTTTCGGAGTTTTTTGAGGCGAAGCAAAATTGCGTTTCGTCTCCGCTTTCGCTTTCTTCCGTTACAGGCTCATCAAGTGAAATCTCAAAATTAGTTGGGGCTTCGCTTTCCGCTCTTTCGTTCTCATCCTGCTCAGTCAATTCGTATACTGCAGGGCAATCATTTGAAACCCATTTGTTGAAGTGTTCAACTGACATTTGAGTGAATTCTGATAGCTCTGCTTCTGCGCTTGTTTTGATATACAAAAGAAAATCTTCGAATGCGCTTTCGTTAGCCTCGCAGTAAAGGAATGCTTTGCGCCCCTTGTACACCCACGATTTACCTTTACCACAAAGGGCTTTGCAAAATTGGTCTACATCATTAAAGTGTGCACCGCTTTCGTCCATTTGGTTTTGTCCGTCCTCACTACCATACCATTCGATAGCCTTAGCGAATTGCTTGCCGAGTTTAAAGATGCGCGTTTTAAGAGCGCGTTCCTCCTGTCCTTTGAGCTGTGTCATTGCTGACGTGATTGTAGTTACATTGAACGCTGTAACGCTTGCGAATAGTTCTGCATAAACATTGTTTTGATTTGGCATTTTTTTAAGTTTTAATTAGTAAATATTTGTTTGCCTGCACTCGGATACATTGAAAATTGAGCTAACTCGCTGACGTTCAGCGTTTTAGGTGTAATTTCGGCGTGTATCGTTGTGTCTTTCATATTGCTAAGGTACAACAATACTTGAATAAAACAAGTACAAAAGCTAAATAATTTTTGTCGGATTCTTGAAACGTAGTAACAGCAACGGATACAGGACGAAAAAAAAATCTTGTTTGTTCATTCTTTGGCGCGTGATTCTATACATAAAAGAGCGCGACACATTCACGTTCATTTGTTTAGGCAGTATACACAGGGCGCAGGGGCTTAGCAAAGCCTCTTTGCGTCCTGCTTTCTCAGTGTCGTTAGGGACACTCAGACAGGGGACAGGGGCGGAGGGCGGAGGGAACAGGCAAAGGAACAGGCAATAATGTATACGTAACGCGCGAGCGGTAACGTATACGGGGCGGAGGATAGCAGGTTATTTATCATTAAACATAACGCGTACAAAAACGCCAAAAAATTGGGACATTACAACAGGAAGCAGCACCCCCCATACAGGTTACAGCTCGATTCCTGCGAGGGGGTGGCACCGCGCGCGCCGCATAGAACCCAAATACTATGGGCATCTAAAAAAAATTTGTACCTTTGAAAAATAAACCTTACATTAGTAGAACTTATGATGACATACAGAGACTTAATAAATAGCGATTACACCATCAAGAATGGTAGGCTTATAAATAACGCACCACCCTTACAGACGGGATTATGCAAAATGGCTAAGATGCGAAAGGCTATGAAGAAGTCTGAAAAGATTTCGATGATAGCAGACGGAATGGATATGGCTGAGATGCGAAAAGAAATTAAAAAGATGTTTTAGGTAAGTTAGTGTTTGATGATTCGGGGTACACACATACCCATTATTACCTAAGTTTAAAGAGGACTCTCCTACGGTCCTCTTTTTTTATGCTCTAAATTAGAATACTTATGTTGACCTAATGTTGACTTTGTGTTGACTTTTAGAACCTAACTAACTGATAATCAATACTAAATGTTAAGATGTTAACTTTCTTTCTATACAGACAAACGTTTAATAATAATAATAAAGAGAGAGAGAGAGAGTAGGGAGCATAAAACTCTACATTGCATATGTTGTTATTATTTATATCTTTGTTCCAAATTAAATCAAATACAAATGAATCAGAGTTATTCGCCAAAGGACTTAGAGTTCGGCAAAGAGGGGAGAGACAAGCTCATCTCCGGCATCACAAAAATTTCTAAAGCAGTAAAGAGTACATTAGGACCTATGGGTAACACTGTGCTCATAGAGTCACCGGACCACACACACGGGATTACGGTAACGAAAGACGGAGTAACAGTAGCGAAGTCTATCAGTCTAATGGACCCTATTGAGAACCTTGCGGTTCGTATGATGAAGGAAGCGGCAGATAAGACAGCTACCTCAGCGGGTGACGGGACCACGACAGCGATAGTCTTAACAGAGGCACTTGTAAAAGAGGGTACTGCGCGTATGAAAGATTGTAACAGGACGGAGGTACTACGTATTCTTGTAGAGGAAACGAAAGGTATAGTAGAGAACCTAAAGAGGGTATCAAAGAATGTGGACACGAAAACGCTTAGGGACGTTGCGATTATATCAGCGAACAACGACAAGCTCATCGGAGATACCATAGCCGACGTATACGAAAAAGTTGGCAAGGACGGTATCGTTACAGTTGAGCGTTCACAGACATCAGAAACATATTATGAGACTACCAATGGTATAAAGATAGACAGGGGATATTTGACCGACCTGTTTGTCAACGACCAAAAGAAAGATGAGAGTGTCCTTGACGACACTTATATATTGGTATCAGATGCAGAGGTCAGCAACATCCTACAGATAGAGAAGGTATTGAAACCAATCATACAGGAAGGCAAGAAGCTATTAATTATTGCACCTGTCGCGGGACAGGTAGTGAACACATTAGCAGCCAACGTTATGAAGAACAACCTAAAGGTTTGTGCTATACCACCGCCCAACTTTGGGTACAAGCAGCACGAGCTTATGCAGGACATTGCACTTAGTGTTGGAGCGACATACTTCTCCGAGAAGACAGGGGATGACTTGAGTCTAATTGAATTTAGCGATTTGGGTCACGCTTCCAAGGTGATAGTTGGGAGGGACTCGACGGTCATCCTCAAGGATGATAACGAAGAGAATGATGAGACCATCAAGAAACGTGTTGAGGAATTAACTCACGCGCACGGTCTCGCCAAGAAGAAAGCTGACAGGGAGTTTATCCTTTCACGTATAGCCTCACTAACGGGTGGCATCGGTGTCATCTATGTTGGTGGTAACACAGACCTTGAGCAGAAGGAGCTGTATGACCGAGTAGACGATGCGGTGTGTGCAGTACGCTCAGCATTGGAAGAAGGAATACTACCGGGAGCAGGCGTAGCTCTTTACGATGAGGGTAAGAGAATGCTGTCAGATAATGATAGTGATATTTCGAGTTCGAAAAAAATTGCTTACGCAATTTTAGTTAAAGCACTTGCTACTCCTATGATGCAAATATTACACAACGCAGGTCTTAGCAAAGATGATGTAGACACTGAGAAGATAGGTGGCTCAATGGGATACAATATAAAGACGAGTGAATTTGGAGACCTGTACAAGATGGGTGTCATTGACCCGTTGAAGGTAACCCGTAGTGCGTTGCAGAATGCAGTCAGTGTTGCAGTAACTATATTATCAACAGATGCCATTGTAACTATGGCACGTTCATACGAGAAAGAATGAGAGAGAGTGTAATCAAGAGGCTTATTGAGCTGCACCCTAATGACGCTGACTTAGGGGCAAGCATCCGTGAGCTGTACAAGAAGAGGTTCTATAATCGCAAAACAGTATTACGCTATGCGTTATGGGGAGGATTGTTTTACCTTAGCGTAGTAGGATTGATATTGTTGTTCGTTTTATTAAATAAATATTAGTATGAAACCAATAGGAAAACATATAGTAGTGAGCTTGATAGAAGAGGAAGTAAAGACTGACTCCGGATTGTTATTGTCGGCACAGGACGCGAATGCTTTTAGGTATCAGAAGGCTACCGTTGTAAAGCCGGGCACAGATGTATCTATTATCAACGAGGGGGATGAGATTTACTTTGACAAGCGTCAGTGTTACACGATGATGATTGAGGGTGAGCAGTACACCATCATTCAAGAGCGCGATGTCGTTGTAGTTCTGTAAAATTATTTCTATTATCTTTGTAAAAAAAAGACAATGGCAAAAAGAAACAGGAACGAAAATAAAAAAAATCCCGGAATGGAACGTAGAGATAGACCTCTACCATCAACATTACCTTCAGACCTTAAGCCTTACGACACAAACAACGATGGCGTACTTTCTAAAGAAGAGAGAATAGCAATGAAGAGAGCAAAGTCAAAGGAAGACTTAAAGCCGAAAAGAAGTAAGGCACAAGAGGCAATCATTTCACGTAGGGGAAAACTCTAATTATTCAATCGTTGTTGTTTTATAAACGCATTCATCTCCTTTATCATATTCCTGTACACCTTATCTGTGTATGACACCTTAGTCTTAAACATAGGATTCTTAGATGGTGAGGTTGGTATCTCCTCACCGTTTAACTTTTTGTACACAGAGTTCAACAATCTTTTAGATTTGAATGAAAGCTGATACAGGGCTTTTCGTTTACCGTCGTTCTTTCTGAACACCTCTATCCAACCATCCCTTCTTAGTTTATCAAAACGGTTCACACTCCAACTGAGTAGCTCATCGAACTCATCGAACTTATCCTTAGAGAAGTATCCCTCTGTTTTTAGGAACAGTAGCATCTCAAGTTCTCCTTGAGTAATATTGTATTTTGCTTTTACAAAGTACCGGACCACTCTCCAATACTTAAGATAATCATCAACAGGCATAAATTTAATTTTAGTAACTTTGTGTAAATATAAAAAAGTTATGGCAAAGATAATAAAAGGCGGTCCTAAGTCAAAAGGTTTGGCAGAGACAAAGGGCGGTAAATACATAAAGTATAATCCAAGTAATTGCACTAAAACAATCATAGACATTAAGACAGATAAGAGCACTAAAGTTAAAATGAGCAGAGAAGAATGTGCTGCAAAAGGAGGTAATGAAGCTCCAATCGCAGAGAAAACACCTAAACAGCAGGCTCAGTTCAACAAATACACAGCGAGAGCTCAAAGAATTAAGAACGCAAATAACGCAAATTAGTAATGGCTGAAGAAGAATCTAACAACAAAGAGGATAAGGACAAGGTTCCGTTTAAGAACAAAGTCATTGAGCGTCTTGAGCGTCTTGAGGATATGACTAAGGCTACTCGTGAAGAAAGAAAGGCTGAGAGAAAAGCCAACAGAGAAGCCAATAAGAGAAAACGTAGAGCGAGAAAGTCTCGTGCAAACATAACGGGCTTAGCAAAGTTTCAAGGATTTAGAACTAAGTAATGGCAAAGAAGGATGCTTGTTACAGAAAGATTATGCGCCGCTATAATAAGTGGTCAGCTCGTGCGGCACAGGCTACAGCTAAGTGTCGTAAGAAGAAAGGTATTGTTCGCAAAACCAAAGCAGGCTCTAACTTAAAGAGGTGGGGTAAAGAAAAGTGGATTGATACTCGAACAGGTAAACCCTGTGGTACAGGAAGCAAGAGTGAATACTGCAGACCTTCCAAGAGAGTGTCGTCAAAGACACCCGTCACCAAATCAGAGATGTCTAAATCAACTTTAAGAAAGAAGCAGGCAGAGAAAAAAAGAATAGGGAAGCAGGGTGCAGGTGGAAAGAAAGTTTCTGCTGTTAGAAGAAATAGATATGGCAGAAAAAAGTAAGATGAAATGTAACAGGGTTACTGCATCAGACAGACCCGGTAAGAAGAAGATGGTAAAAGCCTGTGAGGGTGGCAAGGAGAAGCTAATTCACTTTGGTGCTAAGGGCTATGGTCACAACTATTCTGCGGCAGCACGTAAATCATTCAAGGCACGACATAAGTGCAACACCGCTAAGTCAAAACTAACAGCAAGGTATTGGTCCTGTAAGAACCTATGGGCAGGAAAAGGTGGCTCTACAAAGAGCTCACCCAAAAATCGTCAAGGAAAATATTAGTATATTTGTAAAGTAAAACAAAACATTATGGCATATCCTCCAAAAAAGAAAATGAATGCTCTTCAGAAAGCTGCTGAGTATAAACCAAGTAAAAGCTTTCAGAAAGCAGTACAACAATCTACATTTAAAAAATTACCATCAAGCCTAAACGGTATGAAGTCACAGGTTGGTGGTGGAACAGGTAATAGACCGGACGTTCCTACACCTCCTACAAATTTCTTTGGGGGTCCAACTAAGACAGCCACTTCAGTAAAGAGTGGAGGCGTTAAAGTTGATGTGTCGAAATCTAAAAAAGATGGGACTGTTACAAAAACCAAGAGCGTTAAAGCTAACGGTACTGAAGTTAAAAGAATAAGAAAAAGAAAGACTGCCGCTAAAGCAGCTTCTGATGCTATGAACACAGCTTCAAGTTTAACTTCTCAAGCTTTAGATAACAACACAGCCAATCAATCAAAAAGACAGAAACGAAACGTAGCAAAAAAGAATACTGTAACAACAAAAAGAAGCTTGAATCAAGAGAAGTATGCTAAAAAACAGGAACAACTAAAAGCGAAAATTGAGAAGAAGAAATTAAAGCAACAGCTAAAAAATTCGTAAGTAATGGGAAGAGCTTTAGTATGGTTGGGAAATAAAATCATCGCAATGGGATTGTGGTGCAAGAGAACTTGGAACAAGTTCCTTAGTAAGTTAATGTTTAAAAATATATAATATGGCACGAGATTTAGCAAACCCTTTAGCACCTACATATGGCAGTAATAAGCCTAAGAAAGTTAAAAAATTAAAAGAGGTAAAGGTTAATCCTGTCGGTAGGTATACTGACAAAAAACAATCAATGTCTAAGGCTAAAAAGCAGGCTAAGAACTTTTCAAAAAATGAAAATACGGGATATGCTGCTAAGGTTACACCTAAGAAGGTAAAGACAATCACATATAAGGACGGTAAGAAAGTTAAAACTACTGTAGCGAAAGACGGTAAGCTTGTGAGGGAAAAAGGTAAAGAGGTTCGTTTGGAAAAGAGAAAAGCAGCAAGAGAAAAGCAGCAAGAGAAAAGAGAGATTAGAAAAACTAAAAGAAAAAACTAATGGCATATAGAATATCAAAACCGTTAGCGGCTACTCAGTTTGACGATGACAAGCCTAAGAAAGGTAGAAAAAAGACAAGTTACTATGATTCTTCAAGTGGCACTACTCAAAATATTGTCACAAAAAGAAGTGGAGCTCAGAAAATTACAACTACAAATAAATCCGGTACTAAGAAGACTGTAGAAAAGGTAAGTAGAAAAGGTAGAGTAAAATCAAAAACCGAAGAGATTGACCTTGCAAAAGGGAAAGCTACCACGACAAAGAAGAAGGGTGGTAAAGTTGTAAGTAAGAAAACTTATAAAGACCTTACACCAAAACAGGCAATGATGGTTGAAACGGGGCGTGATAGCTTAAAAGCTAAAGCTGCAAGAAATGTTAAAAAAGCAGATAGAGCCGTATCTAAATCCGATGTGAACAAAGCATTAAATAAAGAAAGAAGAAAGCAAGAAAGAGAGGACAGACGCTACAATCCAAATAAAGAAAGAAGAAAGCAAAACCGGAGAAACAAAAAAAACGACAGAGGAAGATTAAAATCCTTTAAGGAAATACGTACTGATATTAAAGATGCTTGCAAAGGTAAAAAGAAAGGTACTAAAAAATGTGCTTCAATGTCAAAAAGATTTAAGTAATGGCAAACAAACAAAAGAGTCGAGGTATCGGTGATAGCATCGAGAAGTTTACGAAGGCTACAGGAATAAAAGCTGTGGTTGATAAGGTTGCTAAGGCTACAGGAAAAGACTGTGGCTGTGGCGAACGTAGAGACTCTTTGAATCGAAGGTTCCCATTTAAAAAATAATCCTATGCAGATATCCATATCAAATGCTATAGGTGGTGGCGGAGGTACACAGGGTGGCGGTACACCAACACCGCCTCCATTCAGCAATGTAAATTCATTCTTATTCGATGGAGTTGATGAAAAAATGTTTTCAACTGCAAATTATACAGAAATAAATGGAACGCAAAATTTTAGTGTTTCTTTTTGGTTGAAACCAATAGATAGCAATGACGGTTTAGTTTTTAGATTTGGAACACAAGGTAGTACTAATAGGCTTGCGTGTATTTATTATCCTAGTTTAGAAATAGTAATTATTTCTTTTGGTACATCAAGTTACTATTATAGAAGTGTGAACGGAAGCATACCTTTAAATCAATGGTCACATATTGTATATACTTATAACGGTACACAATCAAGATATAATAGACCTGAGATTTATGTAAATGGTGTTTTATCGCAAGGTACAAATAACGGTGTTATAAACTCCCAATCCTATTTTGACGGTACTTTAGAATTAGGTGGTACAGGAACAAGTGGTCAACAAAATTTTGGTAATAATTATATAGATGAATTTGCAGTATGGAATAGTACAACATTAACACAAACACAAGCAAATGAATTATATAATAGTGGTACTCCTTCAGACCTTAACAATATTGCAAGTGGTTTAGCGCAACCAACAACGTGGTTCAGAATGGGCGAAGAAGCAACGTGGAACGGTAAGACTTGGACTATGACAGATGTCAACGGAGTCTATACCAATAGGTCTGTATCTATGGTTGAAGCCAATAGAACAACAAACGTACCAACACCGCCACCATTCAGTAATACAAAGTCTATACTATTAGACGGTGTTGACGATTTTGTAACTATGGGAAATGTATATGACCAAGCCAATGATGGAAGCGGAACATTTTCTACAAGTTTATGGATTAAAACATCTCTTTCTTCGCTTGGCTACCTCGTTTCAAAGCAAACAGGATTCACAGATGGTTATGGTGTTTTTATGTTGCCTGCAGGCGCTATTGCTTTTTATTTGGGGACTTCGTCGGGAAGTGCAAGAATTTACAAATATACGCAAAACACATTCAACAACGGTGCATGGTATAATATTGTAGTGACATACGATGGCTCACAAGATGTTAGCGGTGTTAATATATATGTAAACGGTTCATTACAAACGTGTACAACGGTAACAAATAATACACCATCAAATGTTTCCAATGTTGGTGATTTTACTTTAGGAAGAAGAAATGGCGATACTTATCCTTTTGACGGTTTAATTGATGAGGTTGGTTTTTGGAATGGTACAGAATTAACAAGCGTTCAAGCAAATGCTATATACAATTTGGGTACGCCTACAAGTTTAAGCACATATAACCCAAGCTCTTATTGGAGATGCGGAGACGGTGATACTGCGCCAACATTGACAGATAACGGAAGCGGAGGCAACGATGGAACAATGACCAACTTCAGTACATTCTCTACTGACGTACCAACAATACCATTTTCAACAAAGAGCATACTATTAGACGGTGTTGATGACTATGTAGATTGTGGTTTAGGATTAGGCAATTCACAAGGCACAATTACTAACTTTAGTGTTTCAATGTGGATTAAACCAAGCGTAACAAGTGGAAATGATTTATTTTTTAACATAGGTAATTTTTCAAATAGTTTTGGTGAAATAGCGTTTCAATTATTGTCAAATAATTTATTTATAAAAATAGACAATTCGGCATATAGAGTTTGGGCGCCATATACAAATACATCGGCTTGGGAACATTTAGCATTTGTTTATGATGGAAGTAATAGTGCAAATACAAAAATGTATATTAATGGAGTATTGCAATCTCCAAGTACAGGCGGAGTGTACCCAAGTAGTTTAAATTTAAGCGGTCTTAAAACAATAATAGGTGCGGGATATTCAGTTAGTTACCCATATTCTGGGCTACAAGATGAGGTAAGTTATTTCAACACAACTTTATCACAAAGCGACATTACAAGCATTTACAATAATGGAGTACCAAATGACATCTCTTCACTCAATCCATTATCTTGGTGGAGATGTGGTGACGGAGATACAGCACCTACACTCACAGATAATGGTTCAGCAAGTAATGATGGAACAATGAACAATTTCTCAACCTTTTCAACTGACGT
>Ga0208899_1001983_pt1 | contig 14082 bp, 12 predicted proteins | sample VirMetDEL_Nov_24_FD_184518 | JGI IMG/M metagenome (GOLD analysis project Ga0208899, IMG submission 184518) | Aqueous microbial communities from the Delaware River and Bay under freshwater to marine salinity gradient to study organic matter... | ecosystem: Environmental > Aquatic > Marine >... | reverse complement strand
CTAATGTTTCTTTTCCGTCTTCCTTATGAAAGTCAAATAATAATGCATCGTATGTATACAAGACTAACTTAGTTTTCTTATTTTTTAAGTAGCCTAGTACTTCTTTTAATATAAGAATATTTCTTGAGGTTTCCAAACTTTGCATGATATAATTCATTAGTTTTTGAGGATTCATATCCTTTAATTTACTAGTGAAAGGTTTTCTACTAATCGGTGCCAAGACTTCTCCGTCATTTTCATATCGTTTCCATAAGTCTTTGATATAATCATTAATTTTTGTAAAAATTGGTAGGAAAGCATATTTTTCTGGTATCTTCCCATAAATTGCGTGAAAGTTAATTTGTTTTGCTTTATCATATTCATCTTCTGTTATTTCTTCTTTATTAAAGTACTGTTTTGCTAATTGTTCATGAGCCGATTCGTTAGAAAGTTCATATTCTATTTGCTCACACAATAACCGTAAGTGATAACCGTCAAAATCTAGTTCTACAAAGTAATCACCGGTAGGTCTAAAAGATTTTCTATGCTTCTCACTCTTTGGTATAGCAGCAAAGTTCACACTATTAAATGCATTCGTAGGTCTAGAAGTAACATTATACAGGTTATAGGAAGTAAGTACTGTATTATTTACTGTATTGTGTAAAGGATTACGGGGTTTGAACATTTCATTAAACTGCTCATAGTAAATACCTAACCCGGACTGCTCTAATAAGAAGAATACATTAGTGGCTGTCTTATTATAGAAATCAAATCCTTCTGGTATCTCTAAATCTATAGTATCTTTTACAGACTCGTATACATTCTCACAACTTTCATATAACTTAGAAAGAGGAATTAGTTGATTAACTTGTTTAAAATTATTAAATTTACTATAAAAATAATTTAATGTTGTATTATCCCTAGAATACTCTAACCTATCATAATGTGTCATAGAGTAAAGTAACGATAGATCAGTGGCTTCCTGTAAATTAAAGTGGTATAGTAGTTCTTTCTTATTAAGGGTATATAACTTACTTGCAGAAAAAAGAATATCGTAGACACGTTCTTTTGTTACATTAACTCCTTCACTGTGGTCTATAGGAATAATAAATCCGTGTTTAGAATGTACGGGTCTAATGTATACTGCTGTAGTGTAGGTAAGTTTTGGATGATATAAATTATTAGAACTAATTACATCAACATATAACCCTAATTTCGATAACCGTTGTAAGTTCTCTAACTTACTTTCTTGTTCAACTATATAAAACACTTAATAACCTTTGTTATAATATATGAATAGTTTCTTTAATAACAAACTCATTAATGGTTTTCTTTATATCTAAAATAAAAAATTCTAGATTAATATTTTCTGTTTTCAATTATAGTTTATTTTATAAACTCTGAGTATGATTTAACTATATTTACTATTCCTGGTATATTATTTTCTAATTCTAGTATAGTTTCTTTATTTTTTGCCTCACTGCCAAAATAAATATAGTTACCTTTTTTCACATTATCAACCGGTGTAGTTAAATCCCACTTAACTTTTTCTGAATTTATATAATTTTTTGTAGAAAACTTATTATATTTCTCTAATTTAACTTCTACTATACTTTTATTTCTTATATCTTGAATGAAATATCTATAAAAATAACCTTGTTCATGTTCTGCTTGTGTTGGTTTAATAATATCATTAGTAAATTTTATCTCAGATCCTCCACTAGCAGTATTTTCTCTGAATGCTATTATAGGTTTGGAATTCTTAGAAGGTTGTTTACCTGTAAAGTATTTTTTATCATACGTTTCAAAATACCATCCGGTATAGGCATCACCGTTTTTAAGAATGAATAAATCTCCTCTTGTATACTTTGGTTTAGAATATTTTGATTTAGGTAAATACATACTAAGTTAATTCTATTTCTGGATCTACTCTTTTATTTTTGTAATCGAATTTTATATCTAAATGGTTTTTCATTACACCTGCTTGAGCATCTTTATAGCCTTCAGCCAAATTTGACATTTGCCCAATTACATCACCTTTATTAGCAGCTCTAAATTTTTTCCATGTAGATTCAGCATAATTTAAAACCATAGTATAATCTTTATAATCTTTAATTCCTTTTAGAGTAATTTTAGGTAACCCACTATTTGTTACTCCTGAAGTTATTACTCCATCAAATGGAGCTTTTACTGGTGTACCTGGTTCGGCTACAAAATCTGTGCCTCTATGTTTTCTTGTACCACGGTCTCTAGGTGAAACAAAATGTCCACCACCTGCGGCATCATTTCTTATCTCTCTTGAAGGTAAAGGAAACTCTAATGGTAGTTTTTCTTCTTCTGGTATTTCAGCGGCGTCGTATCTATAATCAGAAGCAGCCTCAATTGCTTCTTCTATATCCTCAGGTTGAGATACAATTGTATTAGTTTTCTCTAACATAAACATATAACAGCCTATATCTGTAACCCAACGGTTTTGATCAATACTGTGATCTAATTTTGTGATTATCCACCCAACTCTTGATTTGCCTTCTTCATCTAGATACTTTTTTGGTAGGAGTTCAGTCGGTATTGTAAAAGCTTCCCCAATTTTGAGTCCTCCTAAACCAGTTAATTTTATACTTAATTCTATTGGTACTATACCTGTAGGGTTAGATTCTTTATCTACTAAATAGTAATGTAAAAACTTCTGCATTAACTTATTAAACAGAGGTCTAACACCTTGAAAATCTTCTGCTACATAGTTTATTGTTTCAGTTTCTGTATTGTAAGTACTTTCTACTACGGTTATAATTTGAAAAACTTTAGTATCGAGTTCTTCCCTGTTTTGGTAGTACTTTTCTGATAAAAATCTATCTATTAGCCCTTTGTTCCAATTTTGCATATTTAACATCTCTTGTCCAGCGTCGGTATTAGATGCTTGTGCTGCTATGGCTACTTGTGAAGCTATTCTATTAGTTATTTTACTAGATATAGAAAAATCTTGTACTGTTGATCCAAGTCCTTGTACTTTTAACTCTGGGATTGGAGCGTTTGGGGTTAATTTTCTATCTATAATGTAATATAAAAAACTTTCTTCATCATAATGTAAATCGAAATCATTTATTTCTCCTGAGGAGTTTTGAATACCTGTTAGAATATCCTTTATAAAATCAAATACATTTTGTTCGGTTATGTTTTCATTACCTAACCTACTATTAAGGGTATCTAAAATATAGCTAGTATTTACACATATATTTAAAATATCGTCTTTATTACCTAACTCTTTACCCTCTGTGGCAAATCCGTACCCGTATTTTGTATTATTTTCAGATTTTGGTAAAAATCCTATTTTTGGGTCTACTATAAAATGCTGTTTAAATGTAGTAAAAGGTGTTTTGTTGACCCCTTCTTTATCTCCTATATAAAATGAGTTTACAGGTTTTAACATTAAAAAACTATTGATAGCTTCTAATAATACGTACATTGGTATATACGTGAAGAAATCATTATCATCCTCTAGGTTATTCACCTTAACTTTAAAAGTCTTAAATACCCTACTCTTATTTTCTAAACTATCTTTTACTGTTACAAAATCCTGATTAAAAGCTTGTCTAAGGTTTGTGTTATTATTTATATAGTCATTAATAGTTATAACTTTTTTATTAACTAGAGAGGATATGAAGTTATGTAAACCGGTACTGTTTTGAGTAATATCGCTTATATCATCTTCTTCTTTATCTGTATTATTACCAAAAACTGCTAATCGTAATGATTCTGCTATATCTCCTTTTGATATTATGTCTATTTTACAGTCATACTCTCCGTTTTGAGCATACGACCATGAGAAGTTTTTAATAACTCCGAATATCGCCTCATAATTAAAAGTAGAGCCCTCTCTTAATTCTTTAATCTTTTTAACTACTGCTTCTTTATTATCAGAATTAAAAAAATCATCACCTATAGTCTTAATATTGTTTACTACCTTAGTATTTTCTGAAGTAGTGTCTAAGTAGAGAGAATGTCCCCATTCAAGAAGTATAGAAAATCCAGGTCTTAAAAAAAGAGATTCCAAATCACTTAACTGTTCAATAGAATTAGCTTTAAATTCAACTGTTGCTCCTCTTAAAACACCTTGGTAATTTAGACTTGTTACAGCAAAACCTGTGATACCGGGCATTGGAACGTATCCATAAACTTTTGACTCTTCATATGCTCCTCTACCGTCTTCTGTATCTGGTAGAAGACCTCCTCTTAAGGCATTATCATACAGGGTCCCACCAAGTAGTATGTAGTCTTTTGCTAAAGTATTATCTCCTTTAGAATTAGGTTCTGTAGCTTGTGTATTAACTGCCGAGGATAGTTTTATCCAAGCAGTATTGGCATTTAAGTATAACAGCTCTTCATTTGTTCTATCAGCTGTTTTTTCTAATATGCTTTGACGTTTTTCTAAAAGAGTGTTTACAGTATCGTTTATAGGACCTCCTACGATAGATGTATTTTTATAACCTAATGACATTACCTTGTACTATTTAACTGTTCAAATAATCTTAAAGCTAGATTTTTATCGGCAGGTATTCTTAACTGTGTTCCTGCTAAAGGTATAAGAGAACCGTTGAAACTATTATTAGCTGAAGCTATTATCCACCATAGGGATGAATCTTTATAGTACTGTGAGGCTAATATGTCAAATCTATCACCTGCTGTAGCTATAACGTATACATCATTGACAGTTTCAGGTATAGGAGGGTATATTGCGTTTGTTTTATACCTTTTACCTGATTCGGTTACTTTAGAATTTATTTGATTATATCTCGACATTATTGATTTTCATTTGTTGGAAAATAACTTCTATCCTCTTGAGTTGCATCTGTGGTGATATAAGGTAGTAACCCTGTTTGAGGTACAAACTTATGTATAGGAGTAAAGGTAAGGCTACAGTCTAGTACCGTTGGTAGTTGCTGCATTTCACTATCAAGATTATTTCTATCTAAAGCTATTTCCCAAGGGTAGTTATTTTGCCAGGTGTAAGATACGTTACTTATAAACCCTGTTGTATTTACTAAATAATCACCAACAGTAGCTTCTATAAAAGTTCCTCTCATTGTATTATTATTATATGTAGGGGCTGTTACAGATGCTAATTGTATCATCTTTTGATAAAGAGGTTTCATCTCATGTCTTGACTGTGCTGCTATTTTAAAACCTATGTTTAAACTTCTTTCAAAGTTTCCATAAGTATAAAAGTTTTCTGCTCTTCCATTATAGTTCCAAGTATTCCAGTTACTAGAGTAATTATCATCAAAGGTATCTAAAAATGCTCTAAATAATAAGGTCTTATTATTTTCTTCTTCTGGTGTTATTATTTTAAACTTAAACTTTATAAAATCCTGTGGTATTGATGGATCTCCGGTTCTTCTTGCTTGTGCTGCTTCATCATCTGTTGCTGCTGGTTCAAAATTTATTAGGTCAATATTGTTATTCTCTTTACTCTGTTCTAAAGACCTAACATAACTATCCCCGTCTTCTTGTACTCTTTTTGAAGGATCTCCTAAACTGTACTTAGTTTCTTTTCTGATATCAGGTTTAGTGTTATCAAATAATTGAGGAGGTAAACTTAAACCAGTTGTAAGTTGAGTATTTTTTAATCTAGGTTTATTTGGGTTTATATTTCTTGCAAGACCTGATTCTTCTGCTAAATCCGTATGAGTATCGTCCTCTGTCAAACCTGGTAAAGGTCTTTGAGTATCCGGTACTAAATCAGCAAATACCGGTGATACTAAACCTCCATTATTTACTGTTGCATGTGGTGCTGTATCTAGTCCGCTTAAATAGGTCTTTCCTGATTTTCCATTAAACCCTTTTACAAAATGGGTACCTGTACCGTTAAGGGGTACTTGTGCTAGTGTTGAACCAATAGTTTTTACAGTCTCAATTAATCCATTACCTACTTGTGCAAGTTTATTACCTATAAAAGACTTATTAGGGTCATTCTTAATAGTCAGAGCTTGCAGTGCTGTTTCGTTTGCTAAGTACTTAATACCTGGACGTTGAGTTAAAAGAGTACTAATTCTCACCACATCATCTACTCTCTTAGTGACAACGTTTTGATTTTGTAATGAGCTATCGACAGACACAGGTATATCTTTCTGTACTATAGGTTCATTACCTATATTACTAGCATCTGAGTATTTAAATCTTTGATTTACAGGTACTCCGTCTTTTAGATATTTCTTAAATATTGCCACTTATTATTCAGGCTTATTATCTGTGTACTTCTTTGGAGTAGCTCCATCTAGATCATAAACAGAATGTTCAGCAGGTTGTGATGTACCTTTTACATGTATATCTGTTGCCTGTCTTTTAGAGGGCGTTACTCCGTTTAATCCTAACTTAGATTGTTCCAATTGATTTTTTAAAATTCCCATAATATTCTTTATTATAAATAGTTTAACTTAATTTATGTGATGCTAAAACCATTGCACGACCGGCTTTATTGCCGTCTATATATACGTCCCCGCCTGATTCTATAGCTGATGCTATTCTTTCTAATAATCCTTCTACATTTTTATTATTACCTCCTGATAGGTTAGTTCCTCCAATAACTATATCATCTTTTCTAAATTTTTGTACTGGTTGACCTGGTCTTATTATAAAATCATCTGACTCTTCTATAGTAGAAATTCCTGTTAGTTGATTATTTTCATCTCTTTCTGCAGTTACTTTAACTATTGGCTCTCTTCCTCCGAATATCAAACTAAAGATGCCACCTTTTTCTAATCTTGCTAATGCATTGGAAAGGTTATCTATCATGTCAGTTAACGTATCTAACCCACCATCACCAACAAAGTCTGCAAATTTTTCTTGTACTTCTGATAATATTTCGTTAAATCTTTGTTGTGCAGTAACGTTTTTTTCTAATTCTGCTCTAGTAGTGCTTGTAAGATTATACTTATCAGCAAGATCATCTAATTCTTTTTGTCTTTGTCTTTTACTAATATTCTCTAATTTATTAACTGCTGCTACTTCCTTTTTGTACTTTTCGTAATTTTTTAACTGTTCAAGACCTTGTCTTGCTCTATCTGTTTCAAGTAAGTATGCATCTTGAAGTTCATCTACTGACAGGCTTAAAACATCAGCTAAAGCACTCATTATAATAGGACTCTTTCTTTGCTCATCAGTCAGTCCTTTCATTTGATCCATTACTAATGCTGTAGCATCATCTATATCACCAACTGCTGCTAATGATCTAGCTCTGTTAAGATTTAACTCTCTTCCTAAGAGTAATTCTGCTTCTAATTCAGCACCTATAGAACGTTCAAAGTCAAGTAAACCTTCAGATATACTTCTAGCTTGTGATAAATTAAAACCAAACTGTCTTACTTTAATAACAGCTTGGGCAAGCTCTGTGTTACTGAATCCAAATGATGCTGCTACTTGGCCTGAAGCAGAGGCTACCTCTTCCATTATTTGATTAATAGTTCCTGTACTTTCTCCTGTGTTAAGTAGTTGATTATTTAATTCAAGAATCGTATCGAAATTATTAGTAGCACTTTGTCCAAAAGCCTCTGATCTAGCTATTAATAATAACGCAGTTTCAGATGCTAAACCTAGCCTTCTTGTTAAAAATGTTTGAGCCTCTAAATTATCCTGATTAAAAGTACCGGTTCTTTGTAACTGTTCGTTTAATGCTACTTGAGCTTCTACTAGGTCACCAGTAGTAATGTAACTTTTTGCAATATCAACTCTTGCAGCTTCAAGATTCTCTCTTAAAATTTGAGCTTGATCTTTACTTACTCCTAATGTTCGTGCTAAAGTTACAGATCTTTCATTTGCTATAAAAAATCCTTTTGCTATAAACTGTAAAGTTTTTAATACTGAGGAAAGAATAAGTAAAGGTAATAAATTGACTTTAATAGCTGTACCAATAGATTTAAAAGCCTGTACTCCACCTGCTCCTAATGCTGCCATGCTTGAATTACTGTCTCGCATCTTATCAGACATAGCAAGAAGTATTTCGTCAGCATCTAATAATTCTCCAACTAAAGGAATTTTTTGTGTTTCTCTTAATAATGTACCTAGTATACCTAATCGCTCTTCTAGATTTTTCGATCTTTTTTCTTCTTCTTTAGATGCATTTACAATTGCTTCTTCTATATCTTCTAAATTTGCTAATTCTTCTGCACTTAAATCTACTCCATTTCTTATAGCAATTTCTCTAGCTCTATAAAGATTATTTAATTTAGTCTCTAATGATTCTCTTTTAAGAGTAATTGACCTACTATCTAATGACTTATTATTATTATCGTCTATAACTTTACCTAAGTCTGTAGCGGCTTCAGCAGCTGATTTAAATGCACTGGATATATTTGCTTTCGCTATTCTTTGAGCTTGTTTATCTATATCATTAGATGTTTGTTGTATAGCTTGTTTAAATGCTTGAGAAGTAGATGCACTTAATCCAACCATAGTATCTTGAAATGTAGTTACAAGATCTTGAAAACTCTCTTTAAGTTCTTTCTGCTGTTTTTTAAAATCGTCTAATGGTTCGGCCATTGGGTATTATTTAATATAAATAGGAAAGACCTCTATTATTTAGAAGTCTTTGTTTTATAATCAGGTTTAATGTTTGGCCTTAGAATTTCTGACTTTTGTGCTCCTTTAGCTTTTTTCATAGCTTTTTCTTCAGCTTCATTTTTCTTATCGTAAAAATCTCGTATTTTACTAAAAGTAAACCTTCTTAACCATATAGGCATATTATATACATCACTATATGTATATCCGCCTTGACCATGAAATACTATCTCATGTATCTGTGAAAAGACAGAATTTCTATATTCCGGTGTCAGGCCAAAAAAAGTCGAGCCCTATAGGCACTGAAACTCCTCCTTCCTGTTTTCCGTTTGGATAAAATAACAATTCAACATCAGGCATTACAGAAGCTAGATGATTTCTTAATTCCCTTGCATCTTTTGCAAGTAAGTAAGTATCTACAAACTCTCTGATATCCTTAGATTCTGTTGATCCATTAACGGATGTAATAATTTTTTTAAGTCTTGTGGTAACTTCTGCTCCACTATCCTTGTTAATTTTTTTGAGACCTTCTATTTCTTTATCGATTTCTTTTTCGTCTCCGTGAGTTAACAATTTGAAAGTAACCTCAGCTTTAGTTGTTGGTAAACTAAAACTAAAATTATTAATTCTATCTTTAAATATATCAAAATCAATTTGTTTGTGATCTAATTCTGATAAATCTACATTATGCTCTTGACCTCTATAATTTACTTTATAATCCTTACCGTATGATAAAATTCTAGCTGCTACTAATACAGCATTTTTATCACCTACTAATAAATCATCATATACAACTCCTTCAGTAACTATTAAAGATTCTAATAATTTATCAATTACTATACCTGATTGTATGTAGTTTGAGTTGGTAAGTATGTCTTCTTCTTTTGCAGTCATATATTTCATCTCGATTTCTCCTTTTGATAATGGAGAATCTTCCGGATATAATAATCCTTTTGATGGAAGAAGTACTGTTTCTGTTGGTATTTTAAATGTGTTTGCCATAATAACGTTTAAGTATAACTTGTCTTATAATAAATATACGAATAAATTTTTTTGTAAACAACAAAAAACCCGACTAATTGTCGGGTTCTTATAAAGTATGTAGGTTAGCGGTTAGTAGTTTAAGATACAGTAGTCCATCGCTACAGTTAACGATACGTCAACTACCTCACTGTTTGCCCAATCGTAATCACCGAAATCTGCTGTTGTTACAAATCCTCCTTTGATTACCCATTCTCCAACGATATCTCCTACTGGTCCTAATATGTTTAATGTTAGATCCTTTTTGTAGAAATCTGAATATCCAGCTCTACCTGTTACTGACTCATAAGATAATCTTGCCCACTCCATCACTGCTTGTGCTCCTGATGGTGTAATTGGATCATATAAAGTCATTGTTATATCAGCCCATTCTCTTTTTCCTCTTATTTTTCTATAAGAATTGATGTGGTCTAATTTAATCACCTCATCTGTAAATTCTGGTGCTGAAACGTTCTTTACTAAGAATGATGGAATACCATCTACGTAAAGGACAAATCTATTTTGAACTTTCGGTTCGAAAGCTCTAAACATTATTTCATTTGGATCTAATACTGCCATGTTGTTTTACTTTATTATAAATATCTAAATTTTAAATTATGCTCCAAATGTTGCCCCTGTTGGTTCAACAACGAAGTCTAATACTATAAATTCTGCTGTTTTAGCTGGCTGAATATAGATTTGACCTACTAACTGGTTTCTATCTATTACGTCTGCTGTATTGTTACTGTCGTCCATTACTACTCTGTAAGCGTAAAGACCTTGTCTTTGAGTTACTGAATCTAAGTATGGATTAACTGCTGATAAGAATTTATTTCTAGTTGTAATCGTATTTTGTTCAAATACTAACGATGATGCTTGATCACCTATAAATTTCTTAAGATCAATTAATAGTCTTCTAACATTTACTCTATCTAAAGCTGATGCTTTAGTCTGTAATGTTTTCTGTCCAAAGATTGCAATACCTGTTCCTGGGAATGTAGCAATTGGGTTAACTTTGCTTTCGTATAAAGTATCTCTATCACTTCTAGTTAACTTTCTTTCTGCTTGAATTACTCCCGGTATTCCACCTCTTACAAGTCCTGCTGGTGCGAACCATGGTGCTGCTGCTCCATCTGTAAATGCAAATACTCCTGGTATATAAACTGATGCTGGTGTCCAAACATTCTTACCTGCTGAAGAGGCTGTTTGTAACCAAGGCCAGTATGATGCTGCGTATGAGCTATTTAAAAGATCTGCTTTACCTGTTACCTGTGATACTGTAGCGTTATGTTTGTATAAATCTATTACTGCGATACAATCTCCTCTAGTCTCTGCTAAAGAAATAACTGTATCTAATCTACTACTATGTAAATCATAAGTTAATCCTGGTACAGATATAACATTAAATAAATAAGCGTCTGTGTTTTCAAGTATTGAAATAGCGTTTGAATAGTCAGTATCTGCTAATCCTTGAGTTTGTGTACTAATATTATGGAAGAAGTTTGCTGATGCTGCTACATCTCCTGTTGCTCCATAGAATGAACCTGAACCTGCAGCTGGTAAAGAACCAGATGCTGATCCTACTCTAATTAATCCGTTATTACCAATATAGTCAATAGTGTTTCTAGCTACTGATGCTACTCTAATGTAGTTAGAGTTATTTGCATAAGACCCAGTAGTATCGATATAAAGAGTTCCTCCTCCGTCTGTTTGCTTTGTTAGTACTTGATCTCCAATAACCTTACTAATATAGTTATCCGAATTTGGATCTAATGTTAGGTTATTAAATGATTCAAGAACTACTTTATTTTTCTGATTATCATCTCCTCTTCTAACTGAAAGGCTAAATGTTCCTTTTGCATTATTAAGATTTGATACTTCCCATCTTAGGTTATCAGCTGAACCAGATACTAATGATCCGTCAGTGTTGTGTGCTCCTGCATCTCCTACTCCTGTTGAGTTGTTGTATAAGACCCCTTTTCCAAAAGTTTCTAATGTGAAAGGTACTACTCCTCCATCTGATGCTGTTACTGCTGTTGATGTAGCTCTTGTATAAGCTCCTGAAACTACTCTAGTTACAAGACATGAATTTCCTCCTTGGCTAAAGTAGGACTTAACTGCCATTGAAGTAAAAAATTCATAATTATCTGAACCTGAAGTTAAAGTATCTCCAAATTCTCTTACATATTCGTTATATGAAGTAACAGTTGTAGGTACTTCTACCGGTCCTTTTACAGTAGGTCCTATAATTGCTGCTCCTGCTTCTAAAGGTGCTGGGGTGATGAAAGAAATATCATTTTCTCTCTGAAATACACCTGGTGAGACTATTGATTCTGCCATTTTTGGTAAAGTTTATTTATTGTCTTATATAAATATATGTAAATATTCGAAACCACTTTGTGTGTGTGGTACTGATTTACATATATAAATAGAGTAATATTTAGTGAAAATCTATGTTATCGGAGTAAATGTCCCCGATTCGATATCAATGGATCCTTTTCCATATTTATCTTCAAGAGTTTTAGCCACTTCTGCTTCTAATTTAGTAGTTTGATTATAAAACTCTTCAACAGATGTTTTTTTATTTTTAACTCTTATTTCAAGAAAACCTATCTCTGAAAGCTCTTCTTTTACAGCTCTTTTTCTATTTCGTAGGGCTTTTAAATTATTCAACTCCTGTTCTGTTAATTTAATTTGTTTCATTTTAATTTTTACCTATATAAGTTAATGTAAAGTTTCAAAAAAGCATCTCTATATCTTTCAGATAAACTATTAAATACATTATTACGGAGTAATTTTTCTTCATTTAAAGTTAAACTATCTGTAAGAAATAATTCATAGGTATTTTTAGGTATGATATTTTCTTTTTGTAAAAAGTCTAAAAAGTCTATCTTTTCTTTATATTTTTTTTCAGAGATATTAAATAATTTATTTTCATCTACAGTCCCTTGATATAATTTTAGAATATTTGCAATAATTACTCCTGCGTCATCTTTTGGAAAATCTGTAAAGTAGTGCATAAAAAAAGATTCTATTTCAACCCTTGTAATAATTTCGTTATAATCTTCTGTTATACTATTTTTAAATAACTCAACCGGGTTATACCCTTCTTGATAATTATCTGAGATTAATTTTGCTAAAACATTATTACTCTCGTAGGAGTGAGCTCCGTCTAAAAATCTTGAACTATTATCTGTAAGATAACCTAGATCTATAGAATAAAAGTTTAAAAGTTTTATATCTAAAGCAGATAATGCTACAATAATCTCTTTATAGCAAAACGTTAAAGGAATTATAACAACATTGAAGTTAAGTTTAGGAGAAATATTCTTTATTATCTCACTACTCTCTTTAAAAATATTAAATAATTTTTTAAAGTGTTTTTTTTTAAATTCGTTAGAGGTAATAGATTCATTTAACCCATTAATATTTCTTATATCTCCATCTCTAATTACATAGAATACCTCACCTTCTACATTTTTAAACTTAGACTGAATTTTATCTTCTTTTAACCATCCTAACATATTACTAGGACAAGCTCCGGGAAATCCAAAATTATAACTATTAAAGTCGCTACTATATTTTTGGAATAAAAATGGTAATGTTTGATCATCATTTAATCCTTCTCCAAATGTTTGTGAATCTCCAAAAAATAAACTATACTTCTTATTAGGTGTGTTGTTTTCAGGAGTATGCCTTAACCCAATTTCATCAAAATTGTAAGTAGCTTCATAGACTAATGCACCTGGGTATGTTAAGCTATTGTTAGATTTTGTTCTATTAATAGTAGCGTTACAATTAGGTATGCCCATCCAGTCGATTTCTCCACCTACATTCAGCTTCCAGTACATTGTGTCGGTACCGCCGTCTATAAACTGATTGTTTTGTGCTATAAAATTTTTTACACTATCACTCATCTGGTATTACCATAATGAATAACTTTTATATCCTTATCGGTTACAAAAGATCTCCATGGATCTATTACTACTGAACCTTCTGGGAAATTATAGTCGTGGTGTTTCCCCATATGTCCTAATAAGTATACAGCTTTAAATGGTTCAACTGGGTCATAAGTAACCTTAGATTTTCTTCCGTATGCGGATTCACAATAATGTCCTACAAGTATAGAAGAAGAACCATCCTCGTATTCTACATCTGGTTTATATGCCTTGCCTAATATTACTAATGGTAGGCCTGTTTTGTATGATTCCATTACCATCTTAAGAGCTAAATTTTTAGCTTGTACTTCTCTTGCTTTCATTATAGCATCAAATAAATCATAACCTAAATTTAAGTCTTCAGCCATATACCTTAACGCAATATTATCTCTTGGATGACATCCTCCACCATCCCCCATACCTGCTTTCATATAAGCTTTACCTAGTATACGTTGTGTTGATCTTTCCAAAGCTCCAGTAACAACATCTACATTCATATTGCCATTTTTTTCTGCAACATCTTGAATCATATTAACTAAAGCTACTTTTGTAGAGATAAATGTATTGTAAAATATTTTAATACCTTCTGCTTCAT
>Ga0208899_1001982_pt1 | contig 14083 bp, 17 predicted proteins | sample VirMetDEL_Nov_24_FD_184518 | JGI IMG/M metagenome (GOLD analysis project Ga0208899, IMG submission 184518) | Aqueous microbial communities from the Delaware River and Bay under freshwater to marine salinity gradient to study organic matter... | ecosystem: Environmental > Aquatic > Marine >... | reverse complement strand
TGGTGAAAATGACCAGGCTTTAAGGGGTATTGCATTAGACGGTTGTGTCTTTGACGAAACCCAAAGTATTAGTCCTAGTTTATTTCCAGAAATTATACGTCCTGCTTTAGCGGATAGAAAAGGTTGGTGTATTTTCATTGGTACACCCAAAGGAAGAAATTACTTCTATGACCTATATTGCCAAGCCAAAGGAGAAAAGGATTGGTACGCAGCAATATTTAAAGCATCGGAAACTAAGATATTAGACGAAGAAGAACTAAGGTCTGCAAGGCAAATGATGTCAGAGGACTTATACGATCAAGAATTTGAATGTAGCTTTCAAGCAGCAATAACCGGTTCTTACTACGGAGCTATTATTGAAAGGCTAGAAAAAGAAAATAAGATTACCGATGATTTGTATGATGAATCCCTAGATGTAGAAACCTGGTGGGATTTAGGAATGAACGACCAAACGGTTATTTGGTTTGCTCAACGATACAGAAATGAAATTAGATTAATAGATTACTATGAAGCTGCTGGAGAAGGTTTAGATCATTACGCAAATGTCATTGATGCCAAACCTTACGAATACTCCAAACATATTGCACCCCATGATATTAAAGTTAGGGAACTAGGTGCGTATGGAAAATCAAGGCTTGAAAGTGCATTAGAATTAGGTATAGCTTTTGAGATTGCTCCGAAACTATCTATTGAAGATGGGATAGAAGCAGTACGAAAGGCTTTGCCGAATTGTTTGTTTGATAAAAACAAATGTGGTAAAGGCATTGAAGCTATGAAAGCCTATCAGAAACGATGGGATGAAAAGAATCAATGTTTTAGAAATAAACCTTTACACAATTTTGCTTCGCATTGTGCTGATGCTTTTAGAACAGGCATAGTCGGTTACGGTGTTCAGGCAACGGATTGGAAAAAAGAAATACCAGTAAATACAAATTATATAATTTAAACTATGGCAAAAATTTCAGATACAGAATTACGATTTATTATTAATAGTGAAATTAATAACTCTTTAGGATTTTTAGGTGGAGCATTATCCAACCAAAGAAAAAAATCATTAGAATATTATTTAGGCGATAAGTTAGGCACAGAGATTGATGGAAGAAGCCAGGTTGTTTCTACGGATGTAGCAGACACTATTGAAACCATTTTGCCAAACCTCATTAGAATTTTTACTGCATCCGATCAAACGGTTAAATGCGACCCTGTCAAAGCAGAAGACGTTCCCCTTGCCGAACAAGCAACGAATTATGTAAATTATGTTTTTAATAAAGACAATGATGGTTTTAAAATTTTATATGCTTGGTTCAAAGATGCGTTATTAGAAAAAAATGGAATTGTTAAAATTTATTGGGATGAGTCTGAAACTTCTGAACAAGAAACATACAAAAATTTATCTGAAGACGAATACCAATTATTAGTAGCAGACGACAATGTAACCATTGTAGAAGAAGAATCTTTTGAAGACGAACTAGCAAAAAAACAAATAGAGCAAATGAAAGAAATGGCGGTTGCTCAAGGTGCGGATGTATCTTTATTGCAAAACCCTCCTATCCCTAGTTTGTATAATGTAGTTATTCGTAGAGTTAAAAAAGGTGGAAAAGTAAAAATTGAAAATGTTCCGCCTGAAGAATTTTTAATTGAAAGAACCGCAAAATCTATTGAGGACGCAAACTTTGTAGCTCACAGAACCATTAAAACAAGATCACAATTAATTGAAATGGGTTATGACAAAGAAATCGTAAATGATTTACCTGCTACCCAGATTGTTTTATACAATAATGAAAGACTTACTAGATTTGGAGATATAGACGAATATCCTTTTGACCAAACTCCTGACAATTCTACAGAGAGCATTGAACTGTATGAATGTTATGTCAAAGTAGATTATGATGGAGATGGTATTGCAGAGTTAAGAAAAGTAACTGTTGCAGGTGATTCAGGTTATCAAATTTTAGATAATCAAGCTGTGGACTTTGTTCCTTTCTGTTCTTTAACTCCTATTCCTATGCCACACCGATTCTATGGAAGAAGTGTTGCAGAGTTAGTAGAAGATGTTCAGTTAATTAAATCTACGGTGATGCGTCAGTTGTTAGACAATATGTATTTAACTAACAACAACAGAGTAGCGATTATGGATGGTATGGTCAATTTGGATGACCTACTAACATCAAGACCAGGTGGTGTGGTTAGAACGAAGCAACCTCCATCTCAAGTAATGATGCCAATGCAATCTCAAACGATTTCGCAACAAGCATTTCCTATGTTGGAATACCTAGATACAGTTAGAGAAACTAGAACTGGTGTTACAAGATATTCTCAAGGATTAGATGCAGACGCATTAAATAAAACAGCTACTGGTATTAATACTCTTATGTCGCAAACACAAATGCGAATGGAGTTAATTGCTAGAATTTTTGCAGAAACAGGTGTAAAAGATTTGTTCAAACGAATTTTTGAATTAATTGTTAAGTATCAAGACAGAGAAAGAATTATACAATTAAACAATCAGTTTGTTCCTGTACGACCTACTGAATGGAAAGACAGATATAATATTTCTATTACGGTTGGCTTAGGCTCAGGTTCTAAAGAACAACAATTAGTTATTCTTAATTCTATTTTGGAAAAACAACTACAGGCTTTCCAATTGCAAGGTGGTAAAGAATATCCAATGGTATCGTTAAAAAATATTTATAACACCCTTGCGAAAATGATTGAAAATGCAGGATTGAAAAATGTAGAAAACTATTTTGTAAATCCTGATATTGGTGCAAGATTAGTTCAACCTACTCCTCCACCTCCACCATCTCCTATTGAAAAAATTGAGTTCACTAGAATAGATGCGGAGAATAAGAGAAAACAAGCTGAACTAGAATTGAAATTAAAAGAATTACAATCTCAAAATGCTAAAAATTTATTAGACTTTGAAAGTAAAATTAAAGAATTAGAATTAAAATATAATGCTCAAATTGATACAGCTCAATTAAAAGCAGAATCTGAATTAAATAAAGTTATTTTATCTAATCAGAATAAAGCATTTACACAAGCACAACAATCATCTATGCAACTAGGGGAACAGATTGAGAGTTTAAATGAACCAGGACGAACAGAATCAGCTCCAGAAGGAAGTGAGCAGATCGGAGAAAGCCAGACAGATACTGGACAATCAGGTATTTAAAGAATCTATTGAGAAGTTAAAAAAATTATATACCGATAGTTTGTTTAATACTGGAGTAAATGAAAACGAAACTAGAGAAAAATTATATTTAGCTTACCATATTGTACAAAAGGTAGAGCAAAACATACAAGAAGTTTTAGATACTGGGAAATTGGCAAAGAAACAATTAGAAGATTATCGCCAATCAATCCAAAAACAGAAATTCTAACAATCCGTTAGGATAAGCCAACCCATAAGGGAGCTTTAATCATAACAAAAGGACAAACAATGTCAGACAATCTAGCCAACCCTGTGAAGGGAGCAGAAACTGATTTGCAATCAGCTGCAAAATCAATTTCAGGTTTATTAAATTTATCTAATGAACCCAAAAAAGAAAAACAGCAACAACAATCACAAGAACCAGAATTACAAGTTTCTTCTGAACCAACTCAAGAGGAATCTTTGCAAGAAGATCAACCTCCGGTTCAAGAAAATCCAGAAATGGAATCGCAAGAGGAAGTTTCTGAAACTGAAGTATCTCAAGAAGAACAAACTGAGATTCAACAGGAACACAATTCCACCTACAAGGTAAAAGTTGCAGGTCAAGAATTAGATGTTACCCTAGACGAATTAAAGAGTGGTTACTCAAGGGATGCCGACTACCGTAGAAAGACGGAAGAATTGTCTTTACAAAGACAACAATTCCAATCTGAAGCGGAAAAACAAAGGCAAGACTATTCCAATAAGTTGAACGAACTCAACCAACTTATGTCTTTGGCTCAAAACCAACTCAATGCAGAAATTGCTTCTGCTGATTTAGAGAGGTTATATGAGGAAGATCCAACAGAGGCTCTTAGGCTTGAACGTAAGCTAAAGCAAAAACAAGAAAAGTTTGCTGAAGCGGTGAACAAAACTAGAGCTGAACAACAAAAACAATTGCAAGAAATTGTTCAGATACAACAGAAAGAATTGGTAAATAAATTACCAGAATTTTCTGATCCTGAAAAAGCTACGCAATTGAAATCACAGATGAGAGGTTATTTGAACTCTTATGGTTTTCAAGACCAAGAGATTTCTCAAATCTACGATCATCGTATTGTGATGTTGGTGAACGATGCCATGAAGTATAGAAATATGCAAAAATTAAAACCAAACCTTGCAAGTAAAATTGCAAAACCAGGTAAGGTTTTAACTAGTGGTATGAAAAAAGACAAAAGCGATGTTGCGTTTGAAAAACGTAAGGAAAAGTTAAATCGTTTAAGAAAATCAGGTCATATCAAAGATGCGACTAATGTTTTCTTAGACATATTAAATAATAAAACCCAAAGATAGGAGAAAACTACTATGACACAAATTAGTGGAACATATAGTACATACGATGCAGTTGGGGAAAGAGAAGATTTATCCGATGTGATATATAATATCTCTCCAACTGATACTCCATTCATGTCAGCTATTGCTAAAACTAAAGCAACTGCTGTAAACCATGAATGGCAATTAGATTCATTAGCAGCTGCTAGTGCTTCTAATGCTGCTGTAGAAGGCGATGAAGTTGCTTTCTCTGCACCAGCATCTACAACTAGAAAAGGAAACTACACTCAGATTGCTACTAAATCTGTATTAGTTTCTGGAACACTAGATGCAGTTAATAAAGCAGGAAGAAATTCCGAACTTGCTTACCAAATCTCTAAAAGATCAAAAGAACTTAAAAGAGATATGGAAGCATCTTTAACTGCGAACAATGCACCTGTAGCTGGAGATGATTCTACAGCTAGAGAACTTGCAGGTCTAGGTTCATGGTTAAAAACTAACCAAGATGCAGCTTCTGATGGAGCAGCTCCAACTACTTCTGGTGTTAATGCTAGAACTGATGGAACGCAAAGAGCTTTCACAGAAGATCAATTGAAGAATGTTATCAAGTCTGTTTGGGATAATGGTGGCGATCCTTCAATGATTATGCTTGGTTCTTTCAACAAACAAAAACTATCTGGTTTCACAGGTGGATCTACAAGATTTGATCCTGCTGAAAACAAAAGATTAGTTGCAGCTGTTGATGTGTATGAGTCTGATTTCGGTGCTATGCAAGTAACACCTAACAGATTCTCAAGATCAAGAGATGCTTTCGTAATCACTCCAGATTTATTTGCGGTAGCTTTCTTAAGAGATTTCTCTTTAGAAGACTTAGCGAAAACTGGTGATGCTATGAAGCAATTCTTAGTTTGTGAATACACACTAGAATCAAGAAACGAAGCTGGATCTGGTATTATTGCCGATCTAACTACTGCGTAATCTTTGATTACTTTAAGAGGGGGGAGCAATCTCCCCTCTAACTAACTTAAACTTTTTGTTTGGTCTTTGAAGTCTTAAAGGCGGAACGAAGCAAACGGAGAAAAATACAATGAGAACATTAAACGACTATTTCTTAACGGTTAAAATGGCAGATGTTTCTACAGCAGGTTCAGTCCATGTTGTAGCACCTGACAACGGTAAGATTATAAAAGTAATGTCAGTTATTGACGGTGCAATTGCTACTGATGATGCTGGTATTACAACTAAGATTAACGGTACTGCTGTAACAGGTGGTGCGATTACTATTGCTAATGCAAGTTCTGCTGCTGGTGATGTAGATTCTGCTGAACCTACTGCGGCTAATTCTGTTAGCGAAGGTGATTATATCAGTTTTACTACTGATGGAGCTTCTACTAATACAGTAGCTGCTACATTCACAGTAATTATTAGAAGATAATTTAAAATGGGGGTGGAAACACCCCCATAAATCATTTATAGAGAATACATTTAGGAGATTAAAAATATGAAAACAAACGGATTATACGCAATCGTTTCTAATGAGAATGTGGATTACACAGGAACTGCTGGAGTATCTGCTGCTTTTGCAAGTGGTATTCATGCAATTAGAATTTGTGCAAGTACAGCTTCTTATTACAAAATAGGTGCTGCACCTGTAGCAACCTCTGCTGACACTTACTTACCTGCTGATGAAGTAGAATATTTAATTGTAAATCCTGGACAAAAGATTTCTTTTATCCAAGTTTCTTCTGGCGGAAAAGCATCTATTTCTCAGTTATCTAAATAATGGCGAAAAAAGCTAAAGGCTTTGGAGTCAATAATTTTATAAAGAGAAAAAGAAAAAAAAGACCAGGACGACACAGTAAAAAGGATAAGAACACTTATAGAGGACAAGGCAGACCATGACGAAGTTAGTGGAACATGATGGGTTAATAACAACTAAGTATCATAGTGATGATTCTAACAAACAAGTTATTATTGAAAGAAATGTTAATTACAAACCTATTCTTGACCATAACAAAAAGATGTACACTCATAATGATGGTTACTCTAAGTCAAGAGAACTAAAAAGAGTGGCAAGTATTCCTACTTTAGTCTTAGAGTTGTGGAGCAAAGAATATAATGGTAATGGTAATTGGTTTGCTTTACCTAAAGACGTACAAACAAAAATTCTAAAACAAAAACTAAATTCTAATGAGTTTAGATATTTTAGAACTGCACCAGGAAAATTATAATGGCATTAACAAACTATACTACTTTAAAAGCATCTATCGCAAATTGGTTAAACCGATCTGATTTATCTACAGAGATAGCAGATGATTTTATTGTTTTAGCAGAAGCTGATTTAAATTCTAAATTGCGTATTCGTAAAATGATTACTCAAGCTACGATTACTATAGATGCAGAAACAGAAAGTCTGCCAACAGGTTTTTTACAAATAAGAGATTTTTACATTCTATCAGGTTCAACTAAATATCCATTAAGATATATGACACCATCGCAAATGGATTCTATTAGAGGAACTTCTACAACTGGTATTCCAAGTTCTTATACCATACTAGGAGATACGATTCGTTTTTCTCCTAAACCAGACGCAACTTATACTGCGTACATGAATTATTATAAAAAGTTTGATGCTTTATCATCTTCTAATACTACCAATTATATTTTGGAAAACCACCCTGCTATTTATTTATATGGTTCTTTATTTCATGCAGCTAATTTCTTAGGTGGTATTGACCCAAGACAAGTTCAAACTTGGCAACAGATGTACACAACTGCTTTAGAACGATTAGAATTAAACGACAGAGAAGATCAGTTCTCAGGTTCACCATTACAAGTTCGTTCTGAAGACACTATTGCATCTAACTTTAGTAATAGGTAATTTATGCAATTAAAATTTGGAGAATGGTTACCGGATCAACCAAGCCATAATAATCCAGGTGCAAATGTTGCTACTAATGTTTATTATGCTTTAGATTCTTACAAACGATTTCCTTCCTTAGTGAATTATTCTACGAATAACATAGGAGCAGATTGTAGAGGTGGTGGATCGTTTAGAGATGGAGCAAACAATGTTTTTAACTTTGTTGCAACGAATACAGATTTATACCAATTAGATGGTGGAACTTTTACTTCAAGAAAAGGATCATTAACTGGAACAAATACAGACTTCTGGACATTTACTCAGTTTGGTAATTATGTCATAGCAAGTAATGGTGTAGATGTGCCTCAATATTATTTAATGGGTACTTCTACAAACTTTGCTAATCTTTCTGCTATAGCAACAGATGGAACACCGCCAAATTTTAGAGTATCAGGAGTCATTAGGGATTTTTTAGTTACAGGTAATCAAGCTGCAAATACAAACAGAGTTCAATGGTCAGGCATCAATGATATTGGTGTTTGGAATCCAGGTGCTAAATCTGCTGACTACCAAGACTTGCCAGGTTCTGGTGGAGAAATTGTTGCTATATCTTCTGGAGAAGTTGGATATATTTTTAGACAAAACCAAATAGTTCGTATGGACTTTGTGGGTGGTGCAACAATATTTAGATTTTCGGTTATCTCTCCTAATAGAGGAGCTGTCTATGGACAAACCGTTTGTCAAGATAATAGACAAGTGTTCTTTTATGCAGACGATGGTTTCTTCCAAATTAATGGAGATCAAATTATTTCTATTGGTGCAGAAAAAGTAAATAGATTTTTTGACCTTGATTTAAACAAAGCATTTACAGATAGGATTGTAGCAACAACTGATCCATTTAATCAGTTAGCTATGTGGTTATATCCATCTGCACAAAATACTAATAACACAACAGGTATTTGTGATAGAATTTTAATTTATAATTATGCTACCCAAAAATGGTCTTTATCTGAAGCAAATGCTTCATTTATTTTTTCACAGTTTGTGGGAGCTTATACTGTAGAACTAATGGATATTATTTCTCAAAACTTAGATAATATTAATATTGCATTAGATACAGATTTTTGGAATGGTGGACAAAGATATTTAGGTGCAATTGATTCTAATTATAATGCAGCTATTTTCTCAGGAACACAAAACGAAATAGAAATTGAAACATCAGAAATAGAATTGGCAAAAGGTTCAAGAACCAATATTCAAGCGGTTAGACCGATTGTAGATGCACAAGCTACAGTATCTATTAAAACTAGAGATCGTTTAACTGATGATCCTGTTCAAACATCTTATGCCTCTATGAACTCTAATGGTTTGAATCCCATCAGAGCTTCTGGTAGATATGTAAGAGCTAATGTTAAAATACCTTCAGGACAAGTATTTACTCATGCTCAAGGTGTTGATTTTGTAGCAAGTCAAGGGAGTCTTAGATAATGGCAAACGAAGTTATTGAAAAAGATATAGATAATGTTAGATACAGTTTTGAAACACAAGAATTTTTTCAACGACAATTGGAAGAATCAGTTAATAGTTTAATTAATAAAAACAATGTGGAAACCGATAAAGTTTTTGCATGGTTTATAGGTTAAGGAGCAAACATGGCAGGAATTAAAGATTATTCAACAACTCAGGCAGATAATACATCTTTAAACGGAATTTCTACAGCAGAAGGTATGTTACCTTCTAATTTGAATAATGCAATTAGAGCATTAATGAAAAATACCAGAGATTGGTATAATGATTCACAATGGGTTATTTATGGAGATGGAAGTGCAGCTTATACTTCTGCTTATGTTTCAGCAACTTCATTTAGTATTGCAGGTGTAGATGTAACAGCATTTTACCATGCTAACCGTAGAGTTAAAATTGTAGGTTCTGCTACAGGAACTATTTACGGAACAATCAGTTCATCTTCATTTTCAACAGACACAACTGTTAATGTAACTTTAGATAGTGGTGCAATTCAAAATGAAGCATTAGAAATTTATGTAGCAGCTTTATCAGCAACGAATAGATCCGTACCGGATGGTGTGGTTGGTACAGCTACATTAGCAGACGGAAGTGTTACTACTGCGAAAATAGCAGCAGATGCTGTAAATGGTTCTAAGATTGCTGACGACAGTATAGATTCAGAACACTATGTAGATGGTTCTATTGATACTCAACATATTGCAGACTCACAAATTACAACTGCTAAAATTAATGATAGTGCTGTAACAAGTGCTAAGATTGCAGACGGAACAATTGTTAATGCTGACATTAATGCTAGTGCTGCAATTGATGCAACTAAAATCCATGACGGAACAGTTACCAATACAGAATTTAAATATTTAGATGGTGTTACTTCTGCTATTCAAACTCAATTAGATGCTAAACTTGTTAAAGCAAATAACTTATCTGATTTAACTTCTGCCTCAACTGCTAGAACTAATTTAGGTGTAGCTATTGGAACAGACGTACAAGCATATGATCCTGAACTACAAGCTATTGCAGGATTAACTTCAGCAGCTAATAAAGGTATTCAATTTACAGGTTCAGGCACAGCAGGAACTTATGATTTAACAACTGCTGGTAAAGCATTATTAGATGATGCTGATGCTTCTGCACAAAGAACAACTTTGGGATTAGGAACAATTGCAATTCAAAACGCAAACAATGTTTCTATCACAGGTGGAGCAGTAACAGGATTAGGAAGTCCTAGTGCAGGTTCAGATGCAGCTACGAAAACTTATGTAGATAATTTAGTAGCAGGATTAAAAACTAGAATTATTACTAGAGTAGCAACAACTGCTAATATTGATTTAACTGCTGATCTTCAAAATGGTGATACATTAGACGGTATTACATTAGTTACAGGTAATAAAGTTTTAGTTAAAAACCAAACATCGGCTAGTGATAATGGTATCTATGATGTTGTGGCAAGTGGAACAGCTACAAGAAATGCAGATTACGATACTATAGCAGAATTAGCTGGACAGATTGTAGTAGTCCAAGAAGGTACAGCAAATGGTGATGATTTATACCTTTGCACAACTGATACTTCTGCAACTCTAGGTGTTTCAGATATTACCTTTACACAAGTATTTCCATCTTCTGGTGGAACAGTTACGCAAGTAGCGGTAGCTGATGCAGGTGCTTCAGAATTTACAGTAACAGGTTCACCAATCACTTCTTCAGGAACTATTAACTTAGCTGTTAATGCAATTGATAATTCTAAGATTACAGGATTAGGAACTGCTGCTACTTTAAATGTTGGAACTTCAGCTAATAACATAGTACAATTAGACGGATCAGCACAACTACCTGCTGTAGATGGTAGTAATTTAACAAATTTACCTGACAATAGTATTCCATTTGCTATTGCTTTAGGATAATAGGGAGAAATTATGGCAAACAATTTTAATTCAACAACCGCTAGTTTAACTGATGCTACTTTAACAACAGTTAAAACTACTACATCTAATAAACAAGTAATGATTGGATGTTTAATATCTAATACAGGTACATCATCTATTTTAATAGATGTTGTTTTAAATGATGGATCAAATGACAGATACATTGTTAAACAAGCTCCAGTACCTGTAGGATCTTCATTAGAAGTAATTTCTGGAAAAGTAATTATTCCAAATGGTGGTTCTGTAAAAGTAAAATCTGATAATGCTTCTGGTATTGCAGACGTTATTATCTCAACTTTGGAAGATGTTGCATAAATGTATTTAGGTAATCAACCAGCATTAAGTTACACAAGTTTTGCTAAGCAAGACTTTACTACAAGTGCGACTACTGCTTACACACTTAGCCAACCTGTAGCCAATGAAAATGAAATTGCATTATTCATTAACTTTGTAAGACAAGAACCTACAACTGCATATACTGCAAGTGGCACAAGTTTAACTTTAACTTCTGCTACATCTGCTAGTGATGATATGTATGCAATCTTTTTAGGTAAAGCTGTGCAAACAGTTAATCCACCTGCTGGTTCAGTAGATAGTTCTAAAATTAATTATCCTTTAACAACTTTTAGTTCTACAGGTATAGATGACAATGCTACAAGCACAGCGATTACGATTAATAGTAGTGAGAATGTTGGGATTAAAACTGCAACTCCAGCAACAGAATTAGATATTTCTTCTGGTGCTACAACTGGTGGAACTAAAAGATTTATTACTTTAACAAGTTTAAATTCTTCTTCATCAGAAGTTGCTTATGCAGATGTTGGTACAACATTTAATCAAAATAGTGCTGGAAATGAATCTGGTGGTATGGATTTTAGATGTTCTCATAACGGCTCATTAGCAAATAGATATTCATTTGGTGGTGGTGCTGGTGATATTCATGCTTGGTACACAGGTACAAGTACAGAACGTATGCGTATAGACAGTTCTGGTGGATTAGGAGTTGGAGATACACCTTTTGCTACAACAAGATTAACTTTAAAAGCACCGCCTAGTGGAAACCAATATATGGTTTATGGTAAAAATGGTGCTGGTACAAATGTTTTAATAATAGCTGGTGATGGAAGTATAACAAATTATTATGGTAGCTATGGCACAATTTCAGATGAAAATTTAAAACAAAATATTGTAAATGCTAATTCTCAATGGAATGACATTAAATCATTACAAATTAAAAATTACAAATTAAAATCTGATGTAGAATTGAATCCAGAAACAGCACCAAATTTATTAGGTGTAATTGCACAAGATTTAGAATCTTCAAATATGTCAGGTTTAGTTTCTGTTCAAAATGAAGTTTTATGGTCGGAATATGATGAATTACCAGAAGGTGTAAATGTAGGAGATATTAAAGAACCTTCTCATAAATCAGTTAAATATTCTGTTTTATATATGAAAGCAGTTAAAGCACTTCAAGAAGCTATGGAAAGAATTGAAACACTTGAAGCTAAAGTAACAGCATTGGAGAATAACTAATGGCAATAACAAAAATACAATCAGAAAGTCTTAACCTTGCAGACGACTTTGCATTTACTGGTACGATTACTGGTGCTGGTGGTGGTAAAGTATTGCAAGTTGTTCAAACAACAACGACTTTAAGCACAGCTTTTACTTCAACAAGTTTTACTACAGCAACTGGTTTATCAGTTAGCATAACACCATCTTCTTCTTCTAATAAAATTTATGTTATTTCTTCTTATACTAGCGAAATGTCTGCTGGTGGGAGAGGTTATTTTACTATTTTTAGAGATAGCACAAATGTAGTAGCTGATGGTTTAGTACTTACTCAAGTTGAAAATTTAAACAATCCTGTAACACTTCAATTTTTAGATTCACCAAGCACTACTTCAGCAATTACGTATACTGTTAGAGGTAGAGTTCAAAGTGGTGGACAACAATTAAATACAGGTGGTGGAACTTTAGTTATGTTAGCAATGGAGATACAAGGATAATATGAAAAATAAAATTTTAAAAACTATCTTAAAAATAAATCCAACAGCAGAAATTACAATAACAGATGATGATATTGATACTATTCAATGGCATAATAACACAACACCAATATCTAAATCAGAAATTGAAGCTATGATACCAATCGTAGAACAAGAAATGGTACAAGCAGAATTAGATAAACAAACTAAAAAACAAGAAGCTGAAGCAATTATGGAACAATTAGGATTAACCAAAGAACACTTAAAGGCATTAGGATTATAATATGGCATATCTTGGAAGACAACCGATTGTAGGAAATTATCAGGTACTAGACGCACTTACAGCTACGACTACTGATACCTATGCACTAACAAAAAATAGTGTTGCAGTATTTCCACAAACTCCAGCGAACTGCATTGTATCCTTAAACGGAGTTATTCAAGCACCTTATGATTCTTATACTATATCAGGTTCTAATATTGTATTTGCTTCTGCTCTAACTGCTTCTGATAGCATAGACTTCATTACAGTATTAGGAGATGTATTAAATGTAGGTACTGTATCTGATGGTACGATTGGACTTGCTAAATTATCTGCAACAGGAACTAAAGATGCCACAACCTTTTTAAGAGGAGATAATACTTTTGCAAGTGCTGGTGGAACTAATACTCCAGCTTTTATGGTTCATAAAACTACATCTCAAAGTGTGCCTAATGCAACATATACTAAAATACAGTTTAATTCTGTAAAATTTGATACAGATAATGCTTTTGATAATTCAACCAATTATAGATTTACAGTACCGACTGGAAAAGATGGAAAATATTTAATAACTGCACAAGTAGGTTTTGGTTCTATTCTTGCTAATGTGTATTTTAGATTATATCTTAATGGAAGTGCAGTTAATTATTCCTTTTTATATATGTCAAACAATACTGATAATGCAATTTCACAAACATTTTTAAGAAATTTATCTGCTGGTGATTATATTGAATATTATGTTTATCAAGCATCTGGTGGCAGTAAAAATATAGATACATCTGATTCAACATGGTTTGGAGCATACAAAATTATAGAATAGGAATATTATGGCAAACTTATCAACTAAAATAAAACTATACGCAAACCAAGAAGTAGATTTTACTAAAGATGTAAAACTACAAGACAACTCTGACGGCAAAGGAGCATTTATAGCTGAATGGAACTTACCTATTGCTAAACCAACTCTTGAACAATTAGATGCACTTGATGCACAAGCAACAACTTATGAGAACAATGAAAAGATTAAAGCAACTAGAAAATCTTTATATGGTT
>Ga0208899_1001981_pt1 | contig 14084 bp, 15 predicted proteins | sample VirMetDEL_Nov_24_FD_184518 | JGI IMG/M metagenome (GOLD analysis project Ga0208899, IMG submission 184518) | Aqueous microbial communities from the Delaware River and Bay under freshwater to marine salinity gradient to study organic matter... | ecosystem: Environmental > Aquatic > Marine >... | reverse complement strand
AGCAACTCCAACCGGTACTAACTTAACCGTTATTTCTAACTGTCCGCTAGTTACTACGTCCTGAGCTGCGTTAATAATAACCTCGTAAGCGCTCAACTCGCCGTCTGCCTCCATCTTAGATAGTGCAACGTCGCCAAGTGCTTTAAAGGTTTTTATAGTATCCTCTCTTAAAGTTCCGTCCTCGTTAACTCTTAACGGGCTACCCAATTTAGGAACTATTAAAGTTCTTAAATTTCTTGTAGCCTTGTCTATTGTTCTGTTATTCTCAATAGTTGCCAAATCGTTAGTAACCGCTACCGAGCTGTAAGAATCTGAGTTGAAAGTGTTAGAAAATCCTACCTCTTTAACTAAGAAAATGTAGCCTTTGTCGTCGATTGCCTCAACTAATGCCGTAGCCGCTGTACTTACTAAGTCGCCGTTAGCAAATGCGGGAGTGTCAAACTCCGTCCCGTCTGTTACCATTTGGAATTTCTCATAGTAAGAAATTGACTCGTTAACATTTGCGTTAGATACTGCCCCAAGTTTCGCCCCTAGGTCTGTTACTGACTTTGAAGTTGACACAAATAAAGCCGCGCCTTTTCCGCCTCCGTCTTGTCCGATACACACCGAAACGTTAGGAGCTGTTAAAAGTCTTTGATCGCTCAACGTTGATAAATCCGCCGTCCCGCTAATGTCTGGGCCGTATAAGATACTCAAAGGCTTAGACTCCCCTTTTAAGGTAGTCGCTACCGCTTGCAATGCCGTAACCTGAGCGTCTGCAAATGCCGCACCTACGAAAAATACGCCTACTTGTCTAATAGTTCCTAAAGCCGTGTTTTGCAACGTCGCAACCTCTAAGAAGTCCGGCGCTCCTACTGGCTCCGCGAAATATCCAAGCCATAACTCGCCGCTTGGCTGTTTTTGGAAAAACTCTCTTATGTGATACCACTCTACGCCGTGGTCCGCGCTACCTTCGATAATTCCTAAGCCTTCCGCCTCCTCTAGAGAAAAAATAGTTTTTATTCTCTCGGATACTGAAAAGCCACTAGGTAAAACATCGTTATAGAACACTAAACCGCTAATGTGATCTTTAGACGCTAAAGGAGTGCCTAAACCCGCGGTGTTAATGTTAAAAATAACCTTATTTAGTGCCATTTTTTACCTTTTTTTTAGGTTTCTTAAATTCTTTAATTGTTAAGCCATTTTTTTCCGCGTGTCTTAGCGCGTAGGGATATTCTAAAAAGGCTAACCCGTCGGAGGTTATAAATACTACCTCCGACTTGTTAAAATACCTTTTAGCTAATGTCTCTAATTTAGAGGCCATTATTAAACTCCTTGGATAAGTGAGTAAATCCCTTTCTCGTCTGTTCTCGAAGCTGTTCCGCCCGCTCTAACGCTAGCGTTAAAGATTGAACCTAAGTAAAGTGGGTTGTCGATATCCGCGTAAACTTTAACCGCTCCCTCTGCTCTCCTTACCATGTTGTCCGCCCATGCGATAATTGCTAGGTTATCGTCTACCGCTGTAGCCGCTCCAACCGCTTTTTTAACGCCTGATACATCGTGATAAACTGCTTTACTTCTCTTAAACACTTTCATTCCAAAAATCTCCCCTACTTGTCCGTCTACAACTGGCTTTCTGTTAGTGTAGTCAAAGTTAATAAAAGAATCAATTTTCAATAATTGAGCGTACAATCTAGCATCTACTAGCATATTTCTAGCGCCTTCTGGCACGTCGTCAATATCGAATTTAATAGCCAAGTCGCTTAAATCTTCTCTAGTTAACGCCTTTCTTGTTCCTGTTGCTCCTGGAGCCAATGCCGAACCGTCCGCCGTTCCTGTTGTAAAAGACTTGTTAGCCGCCAAAGTTGGAGCCCATGAGTAAGCGATCTCGTCCGCTATTCTAGTGTTTAACTCTCTAGTGTGGTCCTTTAAAATGTCCATTCTTTTAGAGTAGTTTGTAACGATTTCGTTAACGTCCTCGATATGGATTGCGTCTGTTGCGTATAAGTCTACGTTGTACGTCTTAACGTCGTCTACTCTTTGAGACGGTGTTAAAGGAAATGATGAAGGGTTAACAACTACACCAGGAACCGCCCCCGCTTGTGGTACTTCTACGCTCCCGAATTTTGCGCCTATGTTTCCGTCTACTTTTGACTGCTTGTAAAATTCGTTTTTAGGAAATAAATTCTCCTGTAAATCTTTGCTAAACAGTTTAATTATTTGTTCTGCCATTTTTTTAAATTTTAATTATTAATATTTTTTTTGTTAATCTTCTAAATATGCGTTAAATAAAGCCTCGAATTTTTCGGAGTCTTCATTTTTCATTCTCTCTAATCCTTTTGGGTCCTCTTGTCCCCACTTTTGAAAATCCCACTCCTTGCGCTCGTTTTCTACCTCGTCTACTACGATCTCGTTAGAAAGTTCCACCGCCTTAGCGCTTGAACTAATACCGCTTAAAAGTGATTTTGTAGCCTCTAGGTCGTTAGTAGCTTGCTCAATCCAGTTAGTTTTAGACTCCTCTTTAATTTGTCCCGACTTAATAGCGTTCTCAATTAATGAAGTAGCCGCCTCCTTTTTCATTTCTGAAATATTAGCCTCTAACTCTGTAACCTTAGCCTCTGCCGCTTCAACTTCTGAAACTTTAGCCTCTAACTCTGTAGTTTTAGCCTCTAAGTCGTTTTTTAAGCCTTCAACCTCTCCGGCTGTAGCTTGTAAACTTTCTACAGTTTCGCAAATTTGCGTCTCTGTAGCGTTTTCTAATTTTAAAATTTCGCTTAATTTGCTCATTTCGTTGTTATTTGTTAAAAAATTGTTTGTTAATTCGTATAGGGTTTCAATAGTATTATTAACCTCTAAATTAGGTTTTAACCCTCTAGTTACTTCGATCTCATCGAAAAACCCCTTTTGTTTCGCCTCTACCGCTGTTAAAACATTTTCGCCCTCTAACATTTCGCTAACCTTGTCCTCTGGTAGGTCTGTTTTTGCGCTAATCATTGTTTTTAAAGAGCCTAACATTTTGTTTAAAAGCTCCTTTTCTACCGTTTTCCCCTTTGGGACCTGTGGCCCGTGGCTGTGAAATAAAGCATAATCTAAAATTACTCGCTTATCTCCCGCCTGTGAAATTATCCCGGCCATTGATGCCGCTAAACCTATTACTCTAGTAGTAGTTTTTAAAGGTGCGTCCTTTATAGCTGAATAAATAGCGAATCCCTCGACTATTGAGCCGCCGCCGCTGTTTATATCTATAATAACCTCCTCTACTCCGTTAGCTGCTAAAAATTCCATTTCTCGCCCGAACACTTCGCCGTTTATACCGTTTTCGCCTCCTATAGACTTACGGATAAACATTTTAGCGGTGTTTTGTCCGCTTATGAAGTTCGTTATAAAGTTGAAATTTTCCATTTAAACACTAAAATAGTTAACTTTAACGGGTTAATTTTGTACTTTTGTAAGTAGTTGGGCTAAGTTGGTCCACTTAAAAATTAAGTTATGAGTATTAAAATAGAGGTTAAATGTTGGATACATGGCCGCCGCCGTATGTTATTCCAAAAATTAAAGCAAAAAAAAGAGACCTCTACGGCCTCCCTTTTACGCGAAATATTAGATTTCTATTTTGAAAACCACCCGACTAAGTGATATTTAAAAAGTCTTTTTTGTAGCTGTAAGGCGTTGGAACGGTTGTATTTCCGTAAAATTTCGCGCTTATAACTATCTCTACATCTATGCCAGGCCAACCGGCTAACGGCTCTTTTACTCTAATACCTCCGTCGCTAGCTATTAAAACGGGGTAATAGTTGTTTCCGTCTGCCACTGAGTTTAAAGGAATAGACCCCAACGAATTAACGTTATAAGCTCCCGAGGGAACAATTGCAAGTATAGGAGTACCCACCTGGTTAGCTACTTTTAAGTCTACTGAGCCATGTATTTCCGTTGTTCCGTCGTTATTTACTCTACTAACTAAATAAGGCAAAGCCGCTCCCACTGTATTAGTACCATTAAGAGGGACCGAAGTAAAAGCCGGCTCCGTAAGTTGAGCGCCGAACTCTGGCAAATTTAAAGCCGCCCGAAGTGTAAAATAATCCTCGCCCTTAAACGGGTCGTCTAATCCTATTTGTAAAACTACTACCTCGTCCGTGGCTGTTATAGCTGTCCCCGCTTGTAACTCTAAGCCGTTCCCTGTAATTTCGCCTTGCTCTATGATAGTAGAGTATTCTATTAAAATCTCTTTGCTACCTCCGTCGTTAAATACTCTATTGGTTCCCGTTAAAGGTCCTTTAAATAAAAATAACAATCCAGGAGTAAACCCCGTGTTATAAGTTCCCCCAGGGAAATAACAAACTTCGCCGCCGCTCAAAATAAAACCCTCGCTAACTACTGGGTTAGACGTATCCGTATTGTCATACTCGCAACCGGCTAAAATTAAACCGTTCTCAAACTGTTTAGAACTTGTAGCCCCGTCCCATGTTAATAACTCAGGTAATAAACGTCTTGAAGCCTCGTAAAAGTTAAGGCTATCCGCGCTGCTATTTTCTTGAACCCTTAAAACGTCGTCCGCGTAAATAGGCGCTCCGCCCGGTTCCATTTCGCCCGCTATACTTTTAAATTTTGGGGTTTTGCTTTTTAATGTTGCCATTTTAATAAGTTGTTATTGTGTAAGTTGTTGAGGCGGGTCTTAATCTCTCTATTTCGTTAATTATTGCCGGTTCGCCCACTGAGGCATAAACCGCCGCGGGAACGTAAACAACAAAGTTTTTATTATTGCTGATTTCTGCCGCATTATTGAAATAAAAAGGCGTCGCCTCACTTTCGTTAAAAAAATTATTAGGGATTAACCCCTCGTTTTCGTTAAAAAATATTGCTGGTAAAATGTCGTCCCCGCTGTTGTCTATATAAATAAACTGCGGACCCACTACCGCAAAAGTAGTGTTTAAAATATCCTCTAATAGTATCCTTTGCCCGTTTTGTTTCGCTATTGCCTCTATTGAGGGCCTAAAAACTCCGTAGGTTTGGTTATGTATTGTTTGCAATGGTGTTAACAAGGCTGTAATATAAGCCTCGTTAATATCCTCCCTTTTGTCCGGTGGTAAAAAATCCGTTACAAAATCCGCCCAGTTTATAGTGTAAAAACTACTCATTTTTTAGCCGTTTGGTATTTGGTCTTCTGGTAATAGTGTTAACGTGTCCGCTAAGGTATAACCTGGGGTATCCTCTAAAATAGCGTAACCCGCCTCCGCCTCTTTTTGGATAGTTATAGCCGTACCCCCAGGCGCGGGAGTTGAAAAGGGTCTTATTACTGTTAAAAAGAAAAAGCTTTTAACATCGGCCACCCCGTCAATAGCTTGGATTATGTCTATAATTTCGCTTAAAACTACCACGCCGTTAAAGTTAACCGAAGAAATATCATTTAAATACTGGTTTAAAGCCTCCTCAATATCTAACAATATAGCCGCCGGGTCGTATTCTTTTTTATAATAAACATTGCTATTAGATACTCTTAACCTGTCCGGCTGTTGGCTAATGGAGTCAATAGGAATGCCCACGAAACCAATACGAGATAAATAACCGTCTAACGCGTCCTTTTCTAAAGTGGATAAAGGCTCTAAACCTCCCGCGCCGTCGTCTTTGGCCGCTTTTACTAAAACCCGCCCGTTAGCTTGCTCCTTTACTGCCGCCGCTGTTATAATCCTTAGAGACTCGTCTATAGTTGGATACGTAACCCGCCCGTCTATTACTTGCGTAACCTGTGGGTTAAGCGCGTCGTATTGAAATTCTAAAACCCTCTTTTGTAACCATTCCGCTGTGCCTGGTATTGCCTCCCTTGCTATTTGCTCTAACTCTGCCTTAAATAAATCGTTAATTTGCTCCTCGCTCTCTAAAGCTCCCGCCACTACCCGAGTAATTAAACGCCAAAAGGCCACCGCTGAGGTAGAGGTTAAACCCGCTAGCGTGGGGTCCGCTTGTATAGCGTTAATAATTTCCGTTTGTATCTCGTCTACTGTCCTAGCCATTTTTTTTAGTTGTCGTTTACGTCCTTAGCCGTTCTAATGTCGTCGTCTGTTAACGGGTTAATAATTAACTCGGGCGTTAAGTCTAACCCTAAAGTTACCTCCGCCCCTTGATCTATGTAGTTAGACCCGTCCGTTACGTTAGTATTATAATCCTGTATAAAAACATAGTAGTTAGTTCTGTCCTCGTCCGTCTCCTCATAAACCCGGCTAAATGTTTTAATACAATCCGCCCCCCAACCGTGGAAAACCTTAAAAACCTCTTGTTTTAGGTCCATTATTTCGAGGACCGTTTTAGATATTGAAAGTCGGCTTTTTGTTAGCTCGTCCGCTATGTAAAACCTAACCGTTAAATCCTCGGCCCTTTGTGTTTTGCCTCCGTGCTCGGAATATTCCGCCCCATTTGGAAAAGATAGGAATATAGCCGGGAACCTAAAAGAATCTATAACCCCCGCGTCCTGTTTGTCGAACTGGTTGTTATAAATATCGACGGTTTTAAACTGTGGTAACTCTGATTTTACTCGAGCTATTACCTTGTCTATTAACTCCCTTTGCATGGCTCAAATTTAAAGTATTTTTTTAACCCTCTTTTTAATTAGTCTAACTATTTTACGGTTAAGGGTTTTACTCTCGCCCATAAATTGACGCTTAGGCATTTTAAAACCTTTACCTCGTCCCGCTCTAAGCCCAAAGTTATGGACTGAGGCGTAAACGTTAGCGCTCCCCCTTATTCCTATAACCGTCCTTTTACTATTTAAAGCGGTCCTACTAATGGAGCGCCAAAGCGTCCCCCCTCCTGAGCCTATTAATATCCCGCGTTTAGTTCCCTTTGTTTTAAATGTCTTGTCCTCCCTTTTCCTAGGTTTCCACTTCTTAACCCTAGTGTCTAAAAATCCCTCGTGTTCTGAAAAATTATCCTGGAAAAATTGGACCGCCTCCTCCGCCGCTACGGTTAATATTTTCCTTTGCTCCGCCTTTAAGCGCTTGCGGGCGGCTATTAGTTGGGGGGAGAGTTTACGCTTAGCCATTATTTTAGTTGTTCGTCCTCATTGTCGTAGTGTTCAAAAACTATACTGTTTTTTTGATTTTCTAAGGGTGTTAAGTGTTCACTCTCCCCCGTCTCGGTTATTTCGTAAGGTATGCCCTCCGGGAACGCGTCGCAACCGCCACTTAACGCGCGGAAATGCTTACATTTTAAACAGTTTAAGTCTACTATCATTTTTTAAAGTTTTTATCTATCAATAAACCTATTTTTTTAGCATATTTACTAGGGTTAGTATTTAGTTTGTACTCTGTGAATCCTTCGGCCATAAACTCGTTAATATTCGTGTTTGCGTAGTTTCCTAAATGAATTTTAAATAGTGTTTTTTTGTCTCCGGACTTATTTAACTCTCTAAGCTCTTTTGTGTATTCTCTTTTTAAGTCCTGTAAATCTGAAAAAAACGCCTTTGTGTTTTCTGTTACGTTTTTAGCTCTAAGTAACTCGTCTACCGCTATAAAATGAGCGAATTCATGCGTAGTTGTAACCACGTCTAAATTAGATTTATCTACTTTAGATTTACCTGTTATTCTCTCTCTTGTTAACCTTTGGCTATCGTTATAAGTTTGACTAGTCCCGGGTTTTCTATGCCCTACGTTAAAGTTTAAATACTCTAAAGTTTGACCTCCTCGTCCTCCCCTTATTCCGTATTGCATATAACCTAAGGCGCTCCCACTAGACGAAAAACTAACTTTAAAAGGTTTTTTAAGCCACTCCCCCGCTACTCTATACTCTTTTAATAAAGTGCTAATTTGATTAACTTGCTTACTCATAGCCTCGCGGTCCATTTCGCGTTTAAACATAACCTTATTTACGTCTAAATTTTGCTTTTTAAACTCGCTTATTATGTTCGCTTTTACTACTTTGTCTTTTTCCTTAGCCCAATTTTTAGCCCCCGACTTTTTAACCTCCTTAACTATCTCTTTATCCGTAACCTTCGGCGGCTCTGGTAGCCCGAAATTATCCTTTTTAAAGTCGTTATATTTCTTATTAACGTTAAAATATGGGTGTTTAGGGCTAAAAATATCCCCCGTTTTACCTGGGTTGAATTTCATGTAGTCGGGTATGTCCTCGGGTATAGTAATATCCTTGTCCGCCGTAACCTCGCCCTCTGTTAACTGCCTTACGTCGCATCTACAATTCCACCCATTTTGAGGCGTGTACTGGTTCCAAAAAGGATCGTCTACTGGCTTAGTTACTCTGTTTAGTTTTTGGTGGCTATCTCTAACCCGCTCGTCGTTGGCCGTCCTATATTGCAATAGTGGGAAAAGTTCCTTTTCGTCCTCTATTCGTTGCCACTTTTCAGCTACTTGCCCCTGAGCCTTTGCCGTGTTTATTTCTGTTCTTAACCAGTTCTCGTTGTAAGTGCCGAAAACCTCGCGCGCCTTTTCTTTATACTCTTTAAAGCTCCTAGGGTTGCCCTCTGAGTCTAACAAAAACGCGCTCATATCTTGGACCTGTTGGAACGTCTTAGCGCCCGAAAATATAAAGGCGTTGTTTCTCATTGCCTTAACGTAGCCTAAATTACTAAGCTCCGTTAATTGCGTACCCGTAGCTAACCCCTCGTAAAGCCCCTTAGTAATTCTATTACCTAGCTCTAAATAAAGAGACTCGGGTAATTTTTCCAGGGTATAAAGTCCCGTGTGTACGCCCGTAATGATCTTATTAATAAAATCCTCGTCCCATTCCTGGGGCGGCGTGTCCTCAAAATCTAACTCATTGCAAATGTCGCAGCTATGCGCGTCTATGAAAGTCTCTAACTGAGTCGTTAAAAGAGTTTTTTTTTTAATGCTATTCTCTAGCTTTTCCGGTCCTCCCTCTGGGTCCTTGTCCTCTGGGTCCTCTGTCTCGTCTATAGGAGTGTTATAGGTTTCTGTAAAATATTCTTTCGGTACGTTAAAACCGTTTTTAACTAGCTCTATATCAATTGCAAATTGTTGCTCCTTAGTTAGTGCCTCCGTGTCATCAAAACACCATTTTCCAGTTATACCGAAATTGTGGTAGGTGTTTAACCACGGGATTAAATGCTTATTAACTAAATCCTCTATAAAAAATGCGTCGTCCTTGCTTAGTGCCGTCGTACTTCTTTCATGGACTTCGGACTGGCTACGGCTACTACCGTCGTCCGTTGTCATTGTAGAGCCTAAAATTAATTTACTTAACTCGCTGTTTGATCTCTCTATTAGCTCGTTAAATACCTTAAAAGAGTCCGTTTTAGAGTCTCTAATAAATTCGAGTGAGTCGTCCGTATCAAATACCCCAAAGGCGTTGCGGCCCATGTTTTCCAACATTTCGTACATATTGTCCCTTAGCTCCTCGTCCCTTACGTTGGTTTTTCCTAATCTAAAGGGGCTACCGAAAAGCTCCGCAAACTCTGTCCAACTGCCTAACGCCGTTTTTTTGTATATCACAATAGGCGCGGCCTTCATCAATAAGCCGTGAGGGTCTGCCGCTCCGACTGAAAAAAGCCAAGGTTTATAAACGCCCTTATTATACGGGATTAAATCCGTATTGTCATAAGGGGACCGCCTAACGCTGTCTTTTTGTGGCAATACGTATTCTCTCCTAAAACTTTTAACCTCCTTAAAGGACTTTCCTACTCTGTCCCCGAACTGTATTAAACTATAACCGTAAAATTTTGACTCTAACGAAATACGTATAAAGTCCCTAAACCATAAAGAGTTAAAAATTTCCGTTTCGTCGTCTATTTCCTCCCCTTTGTCGTTTTTTACTTTATAGTCCTTGCTTAGTGTTTTTGAAATTCGCGCCTCCATTAAAGCGCTTAAATGTGAGTCTATAACTAAGTCGTTATAAACCCGGATTAAATCCACGGTAATAGGGTTAAATGGGTCCTCCCAGTTACTTACGCCTATTTTCCAGTCGTTTAACTCCTGGTTAAACCTGTATAGCTGTTGCGCTATAACCTTGTTTTTTACCTTCTTAGCTTTAAAAACGGGGGCGTTATCCTCCTCCTTTGCGTTGTTAGTCCTTTTGAAAATATCTAATAACCCCATTTTTAATAGTTTTGTGAGCCTTTTTTAGTGTCCGAACCCCAACGAATAGGCCACCCGGCTTCGTTAGCCTCGTCGATTTTATCTAAATTAACTAAAATGTTACCCGCTGCAATATCCCCTAACCATGTTTCGGCCATTTCCATTCCTTGGACTCTGCCCTCTGGTAATACGTCGGTATAAAGGCGCTCAAATAAATAGTAAATACTTAAATTAATACAATGCTTTAATAGGCTCCTATGTCTGTCCGTTCCCGTCTTTGCGAACTCTGCCGCCGTGTCTACCCTTTGCCCTATTCGCTCAGTAATTCGCTCCTCGGCGTCCTTTATTGCCTCGTCTACATACGTGTCCGTATTGTCTGTGATCTGGTCAATAGTTGACTCGTCTATATAGCGCAATAAGTCTGATTTTACTAAAAAAGCCATTAATTAAAAACGTTTTCGCGGTTTTCTTAACCCAAAGATAGGTTTTTTTACTATATCCGCCTTTAAGAATCTTGTAAATTGTGGTTTAAATATTTCGATATGTAGGTAGTCGTTAGCGTCTGAGGTGTGGCCGTAACGCTCGTATCTAACCCCGCTGTCCTTGTCTGTGGCCTTTTCCTTATGCTTTAAGCCGTCGGCCCCCTCTTTTAAATATAAATAGTCCGCTACTGAGTTCGTACAATTTTCCCCAATAGATATAGAAACGCCGTCCACTCGCCCCGCGAATACCTCGCTAATAAATTCGCCCCTACTCTTAACTCCTGGGTTTCTACTTGGCAACCTCAGTACGGGCCTAAAGTCTTTAAGGTAATTCATGGCCAAAGTGAAAAAGTTTTCGCCTTTCTCTAGTTTTGTATCCTGTTTTTTGCTCGTCCTATCCCCGTAAATAAATAACCCCTCTTTGTGGTTGCTGTAAATCCTAGCGAACTCCTCACACGTTGCCCGGAGGGTGTTTTTAGGGTTCTTTAAACATATTTCGTTGATCTGTCGCGCCTCTATTCCCTCGGGTGTTGTCTTTACCTGGTGGACCGTGAGCGTTAAATATGGGTTAACGTTCTCGTCTAACGAAATATGAAGCGGGAGCCTCTCGTTGTATTCTAAAGGCATAACACTAGCAAGGTTAAAAGACTTGTAAAAACGCGCTCCGACTTCCTTATTACCCCAAAGGCCTAAAGTATAAACACCGTAATAATACGGGGACGTCCTTTTAAAATCCTCATACGTGGCCGCAATGGAGGCGGGTAAATATGGATTATCTTTGTAAGTTGAGTGAATCGACGTATAACTATAGCGGACCGTCTCGCCCTCTAGTTCTGTCTCTATTGTATGCCTAAAATTTTTATCATTTGTATGAGTAAAAAAGCGCTTATGAATCCAAAATTCTGCAAAGTCGGGCGTATCGCTCTCAGGGTTAAAAGAAAAAATTTCCTGTAAATATTCCGCCTTGCTACTCCTTACCGTTGTCGAAACCGTGTTAAAATCCTCCTCCGTGATCTCGTTACCCTCCTCGTACCAAACAAAAGAGGGGTCCTTAATAGATTTTATTTTCTCGGCCTTATCCAGGCCCCGAGCTATTAACCTGTTACCGTTAACGCATTTAATTGATACCGGGGACGTCCTAAACTCAAATAAAGGACTTAGCCCTAAATCCTCAATAGTTTGTTTTATACTGTCAAATTGCGACTCCTTAATAGTGTCGTAAACCTTCCTAACTAATATTCCTTTAAAATAGGAGGCGGTTAGCATCATATAGATAATCTTCATAACTGCCGCGTGAGTCTTACCGGACCCACGGCCACCCCAAAGTAGTATAATCCTATCTTTATTACTGTAGAGCTTTCTAAACGGCTCGTTAACCGTCTCCCCGAAGTCTGGTAACTCTACCTCGTACACTATTCTCCCGGCTTTTTAATTGACACCTTAATAGTGGCCTTGTTGCTCTCGTCTTTGTTGAATGCTCCAACGTGTCGCGCTAACATTTCCAGGGCTTTAATTTTGTCTTTACTGTCGAACTCCATAGAGTAACCCTCTACGCCGTTCTCTTTTTTTATAAATCCTATTTTAGCTAACTCGTTAACCACGTTGTCCGCTGTTACCTCGGTCCGCTCGTTTCTTTTCTTCATTAGGCGGGCTATTTCGTCCTGTAGATACGGTTTTGACAAGTTCTCACTGCCTACTTGTCTCGCCGTCTTCTCTGAATACCCGGAGGCCTCCGCCGCCCTTGTAGCGTTAAAGTCTATAATGTACTCTTTACAAAATACCTTTTGTTTATCTGTTAATTTTGTTTTGCTCATTTCTTACCGCTTTTACTTGTCCCGTTACTATCGAATCCTACTAAATTAGGGGCCGAAATAGCTCGCTCCATTTCTTCCCCGCAAATATCACATTTAACCGCGTCTTTATAACTCCTAACAATTTCGTCGAGCTTAACGTTACCGCAATTACATGAATAGTCAAATATAGGCATAGTTATAAAGATAAGTATTTTAAAATAAACTTTTGCACGTCCTCCACGTTGTCCGCCCATTCAACACAATTACCCGCGGTTTTTAGTCGGTCCATTTGCTTAACCTGGGCCGCCTTTGGTTTCTCTCCTGGTTTCTTTAACTCAATATAAAGAGCGCCGAAGCCTCCACGCGGTAAAGCTAGGGTTAAGTCTGGGTTTCCCTTAATTAATCCTAACGCGATCAACTGAGCGCCGTTTATTGCGTTTCTGGGGTTGTTATAGTTGTGATATAGTAACCCTCTATAATCTGGGTATGAGTTCCAAAACCATTTTACTATTTCGCTTTGTATTTTTGCCTCGGTCATGGGTTCAAAGATAAAAAACAAAAAGGTAACAGGGTGGTAACAGACTAAAAAAAGGGTTTGTTACCTCTGTAGCCCCCGCCGTTACTGGGTTTTAACAGAGGTAACAAAGTTTACAGAAAATTAGGGTCTTTAAATATATATATATATACGTGTGTTTTTTTTGGGCGCTGTGAAAAATATTTTTTTTGAATTTACTCCTGTATATAGGCCTTTAACTCTGTTACTCTGTTACCTCCTCTATAATCGGTTAGTGTTCAATTAGTTAGAGGTAACAGAGTGGTTTTAAAACTCTGTTACTCTCTGTTACTCTGTTACCTTTAACCCTCTGATTATTAAGGTAAAACAAAAAAGAGGCTAAAAAAGCCCCTTTTTATCAAAAAGTTATTAACAAAAAAATTAGAAAGGAAAATCCTTTTTTTCCGGTTTTTCGTTTTTATTTAGCTCCGCCGCGTTTTTCTCAGGGTCTAACGAAATTACCCCGTATAACCTTTGATTTATCCCAAACATTTTAACCTGTTTTTGTTTAAATCCTAGCGCTTTTAATTCCTGTCCTATCTTCCATATACTTATTTTTTGCCCCGTGTCGTGTTCTATTTTCGTTTTTATTTGCGTGGCTGTCATGTACTCGATTTTATCGTAGCCGCTTTTTTGCTCCGGGGTTTTATAGAAGTTACTAATAAGCTCCGCCTCCTGTCTGATTTGCTCAAACTCTCCCGTGTTTTTATTTAACTTCTCTACGTCCTCCGTTGTTAATTTCCAGTCGTAGCCATTAATATACTCCTGATATGCCTCTATAAATAAGTCCTTTTTATTTATAGCGTTATATTTTTTATGATCTAAACTAATAACGTTAATAGGTATAATTCTCCTGTTTCCTGTAGGGTCGTTTAACACTAACTCATCGTTAGAGGTCCCGCACAATACCGCTAAACGTTTTAACCTAACGTTTTTACGTCCGTACGGCTCCCTGAGTGTAAAATAGTCCTTACTCGTTAACTCCTTTAACCTCTTAGCTTCTTGTTTACTTTTCCCTCCTAGCTCGTCGTCCATTATCAAAAGTTTTTGAGTCATTAAAATCTCATCATCTTTCCCCGCGTCTAGTTTACTCTCTGCGTAGTAAGGTTTAAACGCCTCAGGTAATAACCTCCTAAACCACTCCGTTTTTCCTGTGTTCTGTCCTCCTGTTAAAACTAATAAAAGGGGGCTGTGTTCTTTAAAAATAGAGGCTATAATACCTACCAACCATTTTTTAACA
>Ga0208899_1001978_pt1 | contig 14101 bp, 23 predicted proteins | sample VirMetDEL_Nov_24_FD_184518 | JGI IMG/M metagenome (GOLD analysis project Ga0208899, IMG submission 184518) | Aqueous microbial communities from the Delaware River and Bay under freshwater to marine salinity gradient to study organic matter... | ecosystem: Environmental > Aquatic > Marine >... | reverse complement strand
TTGTGCATTCATCATATCGGCAGCTTGTTGTCGTCTAAACTGATCACCTTGCATACCCATCATAGATTGAGTTTGAAACTGGTTAGCGCCTTGCGCTCTAGCTAATGCATCTTGTTGTATGCCTAGCTGTCTATTTCTTTCAGATTCACTTAATTGTGAAGCTATAGGTGCATATGCTTGTGTAAATGCGGTTTGGGCTGCAGCTTGTGCGCCTGGACTAGTTCCAGTTCTACCCATACCACCAAACTGATCTTGTACAGCGTTTAGAGATTGGTTAGCAATACTAGATTGTAAGCCACTTAAATAATCTTGTTGTGGAGATAGCTGTGCCATACCACTATAAGTTTGTGTAGGTATACCAGAATACTGACCGCCTGCACCTACATTACCACCAAATATACTTGGAGCTTGTCCTGCAGCATAACCAGAAAATACATTTCCAGCTTGTTGCATCATTGGTGATCCAGATAATTGATTAGTAGATAAATTCTGTAATCCTTGTAAACCTTGTTGTGTTTGTTGTGCAAAAGGTACTACTGTAGATCCAGGATAATATTGTGAACCAGTTCCAGATTGATATAAGTTTGAAGCTTCAGTTAGTATATTATTTAAATATGGTTCTGATGGTGCATAAGGTGATACCTGATTCTCTTGTGTAATTGTGTCTCCGCCTCCGCCTGACATATTATAGTTTCCTTTCGAGTAAAACGTGTGTTTTCTTAAATTGATATTGTTTTAGGACTCTTTCCCATCCAGGTCTAGCCCATGATTCTACGTGTGTACATTCTTCTGATTTAGCCCAATTAGCTATTTCATCCATTACGTGTACCCATTTTTTCATTTCACGACCAGTAGCAATAAATACATTACATACTTTTGAATTTGGTCTTTTTAATATTTGTGTAATAGCTGTACAATAATGTGATTCTTCAGCATCTTTATCCCAACCTAACCACAGCTGCATTGTTTCATCTAAACAATTAGATTTAATATCTGAACTATTATAATGTTCTCCAGATCTTTCTAATGCTAAATGAATGTGTTTATCTACTAAACCCCATGCTTCTTCTACATTATCTGTAGGTATTAATATTGCTTTGATCATGTAATTTCTAAATAAGATACAATTCCAGATATAACATCAGCATTTGCTGCGGTAATTTTTAACACATCTCCTGCTTCTAATATCATAGATCCTTCTACACCATTAACAGTTGTACCTGTTGATACGGTATGATTATACACAGTATAGGTAGTACCACCACTAGTTACTGATAAAGATACTAAAACATTTGAGTTGTGGGTACTAGCAATCTGGACTGATTTAACAATAATAGCAGTATCGCTTGGTGCTGTATAAATTGTAGTAATACTAGTGCTATCTAAAGCAAAGAATTCATTTTTATAAGTATGTGCCATTACTCAACGCTTTCTTTAAATCCATCTTTAAGATTTTTATGAAATTCATCTAATGCATTATGCTCACAATTTGCACATTTACAAGTTACACACTGACCATTATTACCACAATGACATTCGTGTTCACAATGTTTGCACTGTCCTAAGCTAGAAACCATGCAGCTACCTCCTGATTTTCTACATTATGATATCGTACTAATTGATTTACAACATCTTCAGATACTAATTGATATTCGTATGTAGATAATAATATACCTTCTAAAGTATAAGCAGGATAGTTATAAACATATTCTAAGTTTTGTTTACTAGCCATTATCTACCACCACGATTAAATCCACGTGATGCACCTAAATCTCTATTAGCTTGTTGTTTATCTCGACTTGCACCACCAGTACTGCCACCATTATTATTGTTATTGTTGTTATTATTAGCAGGATTTCTAGCTTGTTCACGTGCATCATCTGCTTCTGTAGAACCATAACCTGTTTGTAGACCTCTAACAGTATTATTAGTTTTATTGCCTTTATCAGTATCTTCACCAAAGTAACCTTTTACTTTATCTGTAAATGTTTTTAGTTTATCAAATGTAGTTTCATTATCACTATCAAAGTCTTTATTAACACGAGCTTGTTCTCTAACATTTGCAGTTATTTCATTATAGGCTTCTTCACTTATATCTTTAATACGATCAAGTTTATCTTGATACGTTTCATTACGATTTAATATACCACCTATAGTAAAGTTGTTTACAAAACCTGCTAATGTTTTAGCTATCGTAGCATCTAAACCGTCTAATGCTTCTACTGCACCAGTTTCATTATTAATTCTATAAGCTACGCCATTAATAACTTCATGACTATATGCCATATTAGCGCCTTGATCTTTATCTCTACCGTCACCACGACCACCAGTATTACCTATAAGACCAGTATTAATATCTTCTACTACTTCTTCATCTTTAGGTCTGCCAGTTCTAGGATCTATTTTACCTTCATCTACATCATAAATGTTTTGAAAGATACCACCACCAACTGGATTAAAATCTAAATTATCAGTTCTAAACTGTCTGTTATATTCGGGAGTAACAATCTCAGTAGCTCCTGTAGTTGGATTAATAATTATTTGTTGTTGCTCTCCACCTTTAGTAGCATCTATACTTCTTCTACTTAAACGATTACCAGATAACATATTTTCATATTCCATACGAGCTTGTTCAAACTGTGGCGTTAATATTTCTTTACGTAAATCATTTCTTAAGGTATCAACTTGTCTTTGAGATGAGCTAGGGTAAAATATGTTATTATACTTTGCTAATAATTCATTAAAATAATCTATTGCCATTATCTATAACCTTCTTTGATTGCTTCTATATCTATACCTTGTGCATCTGACCACGTGGTAGCTGCAGGTATAGTTAAGTTAAATTTAAAATATCTTGCTGACTTATGAAAAGGCATTGTGCCTGTAGCATGTATACTAGAGGCAGCAGTATTAGAAGCAGTATCAGCAATTCTATTTCTAAAACTTAATGTTCCTGTAGCAGAGTCAGTATCTACTATAGGTCTTACATGGGTAATTAAAGATCTATGCATTGGAAATATTTCTGTTTCTCCAGTACCTATTTCTGCTTCTAAAGAATCACCATTAAAAGATCCTAGCTTATGATCTGTACTAAATGCACCTACTGTTCTTAAGCCACCAATAAATACAGCACTATCAAATGATACTGTTATTGCATCTATATCATTAGTACCTGATGTAGGATAGTCATCTAGTTCTTCTAAAGTAAATCCAGGAGAAAGGTAATCAATAATAACTTCATGTTCTAATTCTACAATAGACCATCTATTACTAGCTATGTGAAATATTAATATCTTATCATTATGTGTATTAGAGTTATTACCAGTAGCAGATGGATAAGACCACATAACTAATTTGTTTTCATGATCATAAGAAGCTCTTACTCTTTCTCTTAATGCAAACTTAAGATCATTATAAAAAAAACGATCTACTTTATTTGCACCAATAGGTTTAGCATTAGAACCGTCTGTTACATAAAAGCCATCTTCAGATAGAAAGTAAACCATGTTACCTACTTGTATTACATTTTTACCTTGTACAGCTCCTCTATTATCTTCTATTCTTCTAAAAGAAAATATTACATTACCACCACGATAATCCATACGAGTAATACGAGATTCTTGAAATATTAATCCAAACTGTCCACCAGTCATACCTGTAATAACACCACCTTCTGGAAGTGTTTCAGAGTCAGCTTGATTAACTCCTTCTACCCATGCAGTAGGATCATTGAAGCTAGACCATTGTACTTTGTTTTGTGCTGTAGGTTGAAATCCTGTAACTAAAAAATTACCAATAACTGCAGCATGTTTAAATACTGGAGGTGATCCAGCTAAGTTAGCAAAGTCAGTAGATGAATCTAAGGTCCATGCTTGCGTAGCATCATCACCATTAAAAGCTATAACTACTTCTCCAAATCTAACAAAATCCCAATATGATTCTGCAGGAAAACTAAAGGTAGTACCGCCACTTTCATCTACAAAAGCATTAGAAGTTAGTTTATATAACTTAGTAGCATCACCTGCAAATATAGATACAACACCACTATCAGATTTAAATGCTTTGCCACCTTGCGCTCTAGCATCTAAACCATTACTTGAAGTAGCAGCTATTCCATTAAATGGTCTATAACTATTTACTGCAGGAAAAACATTTTTAGCTTGTGTAGAACCAGGATTAGCATGATCTGGCAAATCTGGTAGCCATTCTCCAAAAGGTAATTGCATTATTTTACGTTATCTAAGTTGTTAATATTAATACCTGATCTTTGAATTAAAGGTGATCCATTGTATTTATCTAAGTCATCTGCATCTTCTGCTTGTTTAATAGCAGCTTCATACTGAGTTTTAAATTGTAATACTGTTTGTTGATCCATGCCTCTAATGAATGTTGATGCATAATATAACGCACCATATAAATATATATCAGGAAACTTATCAAGAATAGTATTAGTTGTAGTTGTACTATCAATACTATCAAAGGCTTTATAATAAACTAATCTAGCTGTGTAAGTAGAGTCAGGTGCAGGACTAAATCTAAAGTTATTACCTTCAATAGAGAAAGCTCTAGGTACACCTGAGTTAGTATAGTCTTGTGTATCAGCTTGATGAAAAGGAGTCATTAATGATAAGACTCTATCAGGAGTACTACTAGTTAGAATAAAACTTCTAATTTGTAAAAACCCTGTAGGTAATGCTTCAGTTGCTGTATCAATAGTAAATGCACTATCAACATTTTCCATAGCTCTAATTCTTAATCTACGATTAAAATCTGCTTCAGTAAGATCTATAAAGTCATCTATCTCTGTAGTCAAATCATCACGTGCTAAGAAATTAGCAATAGCTGTTTTTAAATTTGCGTAATTGTTTAAAGCCATTATAACCTTTTACTTCCTGTTCTAAAGTTTTCGAACTCATTACTATTAACCATCTTTTTAATAATATTTCTTTGATCATCTGCGTGTAGTTTATGATAGTTAGAATGACCAAATAGTTCTTTAGTTTTAATTTGTAATGCAATCAATGGTATCTGTGCTATACGTTGAAACTCACCTTTTTGTTCTGTATGATTTCTAGATATTTTATTATCTTTAAGTATAGATTCAGTATCTTGTGATTTTTTTATTACAAGTTTACTTGTTGCTTTATCTATATGTATATCTTGATTAGGATTATATATATCAGTCATATTACAGCTCTGTCACATCAACATCATATGCATCAACTAGAACTCTCCAACCATACGTATCATTATAAAACACTAAACCAATACCAGTGTTTTGTGTAGTAATGGTAAGGTCAGCATCAGCTCCTTGTATTTTCTTTGAGTTTCTGCCAATAGTTAAATTGTTTGAGTCAAATGATGCAGTTGCATCAAGTACATGAACTTCATCACCAGCACTAGGACTAGCAGGAAGTGTAATTGTAAACGCACCACCTGAAGTATCACATAATATTTTATCACCAGCAACAGCAGTATAGGTACCAGTCTTAGTTAAGTTATAATTAATGTGAGCTTTAGTGTTTAATTGTGTTTGAATAGCACTAGTAACACCATCAACATAATTTAATTCAGTAGTAGAGAGTGTAGCTCCATCTAGTATTTCTAATTCAGTTTCATTGATAGATGCACTACCAATAATAAATCCTGTAGCAGTAACTGTAGAGTTAAATGTAGCAGCTCCAGCCTCAGACATGTCTAGGGTTAAGGCAGTTATATCAGATGTGTTATCAGTGCCTTTAAATATAATATCGGTATCATTTGCTTGAGCATCAATAGTAATACTACCAGCACTTGTTGCTATATTTACAGCAGCATCACCAACGCCTATATCGTCAGCAGCAACAACACCAGATATTGCAGCGTTTAAAGTTGCAAATGTGATTTTCTTTGTAGCTGTAGCACTTGTGTCTACAACCGCAAATACATCATCATCTGCTGGGGTTTCTGATAATGCTGTTAATGCACTAATTTTACTATCAGCCATGTTTAATCCTTTTTCTTAAAACTTTTGTTCTTTGTTTGTTCTTGGTTTGTTGCTTAGAGCTTTGTTCTTTTGTTTTAATTAACTCTACTAATTTACTGAATTCCATTAATTTTGAATTGGCTCATTAGTAAAGTAAGAAACGCCAACACCATCTTCACGTATAATGTTATCGCCTGTTTCTAATAATAGGTATGTTAAGTTTTCTAAATTAATAGCGTCATTAGGTACATCTGTTCTACGATTGCGATAACGATCTTGACTTCTTAATGCAGTAATACTTTGTTTCATTACTGACTAACTTCTGTTATCCTTGCAGTTCCTGTTGTAGAACCTACTCTTAAAAATGCTACTTTACTTGATGGATCTACTCTAAAATATTCTACAGTAAACGCAGGTATAATTAAAGAAGATGAACTAGCAGTAGGTGTAGCATCGAATGCTACATAAGCATCAACAGTAGTAACTATTCTTATGTCTCTAGTGTGAGCATTGAAAGCAGATGATGCAGCAGAAGAATCTGCTACAGCTACAGTTTGTGTATCGCCTGGTCTAAAGGTTGTTGGAGCATATTGTTTCATATTTTTTTCCTTGTTTAAAAGAGGGAGCCGAAGCTCCCCCTAATTATTAATTACTCAGTAATATCAAGAATGATACCGTGAGCAGCTTCGTTTCTAACTTCTAGAGTAAACTCAACTAGTAGTTGTTTTTTCTCTGAATCGCCAGTCTTAGCAAGATCATTCACTTGGAAATCTCTTAAGTAAGCGGCAGCAGCCATGTCTGTTTGAAGTAAGAAAAGAGTTTCTAACCCAGCCATAACTCTGTTAGGTACGATCTGGATAGAACCAAAATCTGATACATACACATCAATTGCAGCATCAAAAGTTCTGTCACCAGCATTACTAAATCTAGGTGTAGATGTAGAAGCTGTGAATCCAGATATTGTTTGTTTTACCTTTGGTGGTACAACAAGAACATCAGTGTCACCACCAGCTGTATATACTTCTTCGATAACAGTCTTTAGGATAGTTTCAGTAATTGCTCTGTTTGTTCCAGCGCCAGGAGCATCAGTACCATCACCAGTTGATAATGTTCCAGAAGTTCCAGCGTCACCATTAGTTTCAATCCAACATTGTAATCCACCTAAAGTTCTTGCAGCAGTTGCAGTTCCCACCGCAGCTAGTGTTGCAGAAGATAAAGAAAGTTCCATATCTTTTTTAAGTTCTTTAGATTTTTTAGCAATTTGGTAAGCCATTTCATCAGCTCTACCTGCAGAGTCAACAGCAGATTGAGTTCCAGAAACAGCTATTACTTTGTCCATAATTTGAGTAAAGTTTTGCTTTCTAGCAGTTGCAGTCATTGCATCTATAGTAGCATCATCACCTTCAATTACAGCATTAGCGCCAGGAGCAGCTAATGCATCAATTTGCCACTCATGTTTAGTTGATTTTGCAACCGCTCTTGGGATTGCAGAAAGTATTGGAGTATCTTCAGGAGATATATTGTAAATTACATCTACTAAATCTTCTCTAATACCAGTAGTATCGTACGTATCGTACAAGTTAGTTGGTTGTGCCATAAGGCCTCCTTATTTAATTAAAGAAAGTCTTTAAAAAATTTAGCTGCATCTTTTGTTGAGCCAGTTTTTTTCAGACGATTTAGTTTATCTTGCCTATTTCTTACATTAGCATCTGCTTTATTTTTAGCAGTGCCAGGCTTAACAACTTTAGGAGCGCTAGCAACTTTCTTTGTAACTTTAATATTTGATTTTTTTAAAGCATCATAAGACATAGCATCTTTAATTAACAAGACTTGTCTTGCATCATAAATACTATTGATATCTTGATCACCATAACCTAATTTAGAAAGATATAATCTCATATCAGATTTTAGTTTGCTTGCTTTAGCAGGATCATTAAACTCAGGAACAAGAGTACTAACTTTATGTTGTTGCTCTTGTAAGTATTTTTGAAACTCTTGCTGTTGATTAGCTTTAGTTTCTTCCTGAATCATTGCCAGATTTTCAGCACGTTTACGCATCTTATGCTCTAAGCGTGCAGCTTCTGTTGGATCTTCATCGTAAAGTTTTTCAAAGTCTATATTGCTATACTCTTGTTGTAACTCTTGTTGAGCTACAGTTGTAAGTTCTGTAAGTTTAGACAATTTATTGTTAATCTCACTTTGAGATTGTTGCATTAGATCATTGTACTTTGATTTCTCTAAAGATAGTTCTGATGTTTTGCGTGTGTAATCAGCTTCTCTCTGATACCCTCGAAGTAGTTCATTAAGGGTGACCGACATTTCAGTACCATCAACTTTAACGGTATATGCAGGTTCCTCAGAACTTTCATTAATATCTTGTTCAGCTTCTTCTTCTGTTATTTCCATTTGATTTTCCGTTTCTTCATCAACGTCTTGTTTCATAAACGGTATATCACTTGGACTTACAGTATCATCTACTTCTTCAGTAGTGATTTCTTCTTGGACTTCTTCAGTCCTTTGTGTTGGCTCTGTCTCAGCAGGTGCTGGTTCAGAGTTTAAGCCTTGCATCAAACCTGATAAGGTTTTTGCAGCGCCTAATACATTTGTAGCTTCATCAGCCATAGGTACACTCCTTTGTGGTTGGTGTTATTTAAAGCACTCCAATATGGGTGGTGCTATTTTTTGCGTAGCTCATCTAATTGTTTGCTAGCAAGTTGACCAGTTTCCATAACAGTACGGAAATGGTTTTCAAACTTACCTAAAATTTGATATGCAAGATAGATTTTTGTTCTTGCAAGTTCATCATTTGGTCCTGTTTGAAATATTGCTTCAGTATAAGATTGTTTTAAAGTGTCTAATGTTTCTTTAAACAACTCATCTTCTAAAATAGTTTTTGCTCTTGAGCCTCTACTGCTCTCTAGTTGTAGGTCCGACATTTATTTCTACCTGTGTTTGTTGTTCTTCTGGTTCTAACAAATTTTTAGTAGCTGCGTCAAGCATTTGTTTATTGGTATCAGTTATACCTTTCATTTCTAATGCTTCACGTCTTATTGCTTTCTCATCTATATCAGCGTTGTATTTAAGTTCAAGTTCTTTTGCTTTAGCTTCAAACTCCAATATCATTTTCTGATACTTAAGTTCCATTTCACGCATTCTATTTTCATAATTCATCTGTGCTTCTGCAGCTTTTTGTTGAGTTTGTATCTGTGATACTTTCTCAAACTCAGATGGTTCTTTAGGTTGCGGTTTCATTTGTTGCATACCAACTTCAGGATTAGTAAAGTATGATCCAACATCTTTTAGTCCTGCGTTCTCAATAATACGAGCTAATGTATTGTAAATATTTTTAAGATTAACAACTGGTCCTTGTGCAGATCCTTGAAGTTTAATAGCTTCTAGTTGTCTACCAAGTATAGCATTTAATATTTGTAGTTGTTGATCTCTTGATCCAGTACCTAGTCCAACATGAATAGTAACATTGCATCTGTCTCTCCACTCCATAGGATTCATTGGTACAAAACTACTATTAACTTTAATAATACGTTCTTTGTCTTGGTACTTAACAACTAATTCAAATATCTTTTTAAATATATCTTTAACACCTGTCTCAGCAAATACTCTAGCAATTAACTCTAATCGCATTTGTGATTGTGATAGAATAGTATTTATACCTGATGCAGTTTTATTAAGTGTATCAGTGTCCATACCTTGGTTATACTTAGTAATACCACTACGTTCTTCTTTAATAGTATCTAGATATGATAACAATGGAAAGGCTTGGTCAGTTAATGTTTGATTTTGTAATGGCATCATAACCTGACTAGGAGCGCCTTTAGTTCTTACAATTCCTCCTGGTCGATTAGTTAATAGATCATCAAGATTAACCTGACCATCCATAACTGCAACTCTATTGTTGTTTGTTAAGTACATATTATCTAGTACTTGTCGCATAACAGTAGATTTAATTAACTGTATATCTTCTACTAGTTCTGATACTGATCTACCATAGAATCTGTGTGGTACTATAATAGGTGTAATAGAACAGAATGGATGTGAATCTACAGCAACATTATCAAGGATAGTATAACCACCATCACCTGCACTAGTAATTTTTCTTAATTCTGCAACACCAGTACCATCCATATCTATTTTAATATATGATTCATAAACTATAACTTCTTCTGTAGATGTATCACCAACAGTTCTATCATAGTCATCATCTATATTTCTATATCTTACAGATCTTTCTGAATTGTATTGCTCTTTATTTTCAATAGGTAGATTGTAAACTCTATCATAATCAAATCCCATTTCAATTAATTCACTACGAGTAGTTGGAACTTTATGACATATAAACTTAGCATCTTTCAAAGACTTAGCTTGTCTTTCAATAAGAAATTCTTCAGGTGGTATTGGTTCTATTTTAACTCTACCGAATGTTTGTGTTCTAGAAATAACTACATCATGTAAGTTTGGTGTAGGTATACTATCTAATTGTTCTTTTGCAATCTCAGCTTGTAAAGCATCTGGATTTAATTCTAATTCATCTTTAGCTTTCTTCTTTTCTTTCTCAAATGTTTCATCTTTGTACTCAGTATGTTCTAATACTTCAACACCATCTTCATCAATCAACATAGTAAACTCATCATCAGATAATTTCTGATAAGTTTCTCTATCTACTTTTTCTGAATCATCCCAGTATACTTTGCAGATACCGTTCTTTTGTAGCAATGCATCTTTAAACATTGTGTATAATGCAGTAAAACCATCGTTGTCTTTATTAAAAATATGATTTAAATAATCAGTTGCTTGTTCTGCAATCTTAACATCTTCTTCTCCAACAGGTTCTACTTTAACAATGTTTTCTGATGCAGTAAATATTCTTAGTAGTGGTGGTAATATAGACTCAATAGTATCAGCAACATCAGTAGATACTACTTGTGATCTGCCTTCTACTTCATTACCAAACCCTTCACCAAAGTAATATTCATTAGCTTTGCGTCTTGAGTCTGTTAACTCTGATTCATAAAAACCATAACTATTCTTAATGTGATCACCAAGAATACCTGATATGTTATAATCGTCTAGTGGTTTACCTTTTGCCATATTGTTCCTTAAACTATATATCTAGTGTCTATATTCATAGGCTTAGCCCAGTCAGTTCTAGTTGGTCCGTCAACGGAACAACCATATCTAAAACTATCTGCTGCGTGTGAAGCCCAGTCATGTAGGGGTTTATTTTTAAATGTCTGCATTCTATCATCAAACTGTTTACGGTATTGTCGCAAACAATCAATACCATATTTACATTTATTTTTATCAAACCAACAGTTATCTAAGTTATTTCTTACAGCTTCAATACCATGATCAACTGCTAATCGAGGACACACCTCAAAATCTAAGCCTAATTCATAAGCAACTTCAAGTCTTGATTTGCCTGTGCCTAATTCTCTTGTAGTAATATCGTGTGGTCCAACATGTCTACCATATCTGTAACCTTTTTCTTCTAATACATTTGCATAGTGCGATAAAGATTCACCAGATGTTTCATAATAATCTATTAATCTAATCTCATTTCCACTTCTTTGTGCAAACCAAATAGAAGTTGAATCACCTATACCTAAATCCCACCAAGTTTCTACATCAACACTTGGATCATATTCAACATCAGTAATTCTATTTTCTTTTTCTGCTTTCTGAATTTGTTTTCCGTAATAGGCTCCTGAGACTGCAGCTTGAAAGCTACATTCAAATTCCTGTTCGTATTGATCGCTTGGCATTGTAAGCCTAGCTTCTTCTAATTCATCAGCTCCAATAATTTCTGTTTCAGATGCTCGATATAATTGTCCATACCAATCTCCACCTCTACGTATAGCTAGATCATATACATCCCAGAACTGATTATGTCCCATGGGTGTACCAATAAAGATAACATAGCCTAGCTTGTCTGATACTGCAGGTCTAACAACCTCAGTCCACACTCTAGGTGACATTAGAGCAAACTCATCCATGCATACACCATCAAAGCCTAAACCTCTAAGTGCATCTGGATTGTCCGAGCCGAAGATTTGTATACGTGATCCATTCCATAGATCAACCTTCAGTTCGGTTTCGTGGCGTTTACCACCAAGTTTCATTAACGGGTCTGTATATTCTTTTAAATAGTCGTAAGCGACTGCTTTACCCTGTCGATAAGTTGGTGCGATATACGCCAATCTTGCATTTGGTATCTCACATGCAGTCATAATTAAATGATTGATTGCGAATACCGTCTTGCCAAACCGCCTGTGACAGCAGATGACATTAAATCTTTTTAATTCGTTATGAATCTTTTCCTGTAAAGGTCGAGGTTCATACGGTATGACTACTTCCATTAATCCTTTTTCTTACGCCATCCTATTTGAACGGTAATTGGTTTATCGTCATCCCCAGATACAGTCTGATTAACAGATGATAGCTTAGAATGTACAAATGGTGCAGCTTCTTTAGCAGCCCACATCTTCTTTTCTACAGATACTTGCGGATTGTTCAAGAGATTAAGCATATATTTTAAAGGAGTAGTTTGACCCTTGCCTAAATTAGCTTCTAAGCGTTCACGCTTTGTACCAATCTTAACACCTTTAGGTCTACCTGCTCCAGTTCTTTTACCACCGTGTGCCATTATATTAGTCCTGTAAAGTTAGCTAATAACATCTGTCTTAAGTTAATAGGTTTAGTTTTTTGTTGCCTCATAGCACCAGCACCTGACATATTTCCTTCTACTGCTCTGCGCATTGTATTCATTCCACTAATCTGCCCCATGTTAGGTCTATTCATAGGCATAGTAGGTTTTAATTGTGGGAAACTATACAATGAACCGTCTGGTCTTATCTGTGTATCACGAGTACCACCTGATGCTGCAGGTTGTTGTCGCATTTGTTGTGGTAGTTTTCTAGGAACTACAGTTCCATCTGGCATAATCATAGTATCTTCTGTATTGCCTGAAGTTTTTGGCTGTTTCATTACATTAATACCAAAGACTTCCATAATATCTTGGTTTGTTTTTACTTCCTTACCATGGAATTTAGATTCTGGTCCTACTACTACGTTGTTTTCCAACCTTACAGTAGCTCCATCTGTTGTTTGATATAAACTTGACATAATATTTCCTTAGTTAATTAGCAATTCCAAGCTCGAAGGGATTTATTAATCCTTGAGTTGGGATCTCTTGCAGTTTTTGCAGAGGTTAATTTCTTTTTCATCCCTGTCATTCTAGCACAGAAGGAAGCTCGTCTCGGATTACCTACCTTTTTGCTAGGTGCTTTAAGATTTCGCTTCTTACCTGTCTTAGTTTTGCCTTTATTGTAAGATGCACGACCTTTAGCATTCAAACCCCCCTTGGGATTCTTGCCTTCTTTCCTGGTCCATGCTGCAGTCTTAGCCATTATCTGTACTTCCTTACTTTCTTAGCAATATTCTTGGGTTGTTTAACATGTTGCTTACCTTTTTTAGTACCTTTGCGTTTAGCTTTGGTAGTAGCTGCGTATTCAGCAGAGGTTAAAGCCTTAATAGCTTTCTCAGGTAGGTAGCGTTCACCTGTTTTAGCAGAAGGTTTACCAGATTTGGTACGCCATTTCTGTTTAGTCCAGTTCTTTAGTGACTTTTGTGACTTCTTTAGAGCCATTACTTGTAGCCACCGCCTGATGCCTTATAAGATTTGGCTAACATCTGGGCTTTTCGTGCTGACCATTGACCAGCTTTACCGCCTTTAGTACCAGCTTTAATACGATTGAACATACGTTTACGCATGCTAGGTTTTGTATAGTTGCCTGCCTTGTTGACGGTACTCTTAGCCATTATACCATAAACTTCTTATTAGTATTTTGTATATTCATATTAGAACCTTTAGCTTTTAATGGACCATAGATATCAAGGCGTAAATCATAAAGTTCTTTTTGTTCAGTAGGAGTTAATATTTCTTTTGCTTTTAACTCTTGCATTCTTTTAAGCATTTGTGATGCATCCATTACTTCTTTCCTTTTTTCTTAGACTTCATTATCTTCTTCTTCATAGCTTTGGCAGCTTGTTTCTTGCCTGCTTTAGTGTAGGCATATTTCTTTCCATTAACCATTGGCATGATAGTTCTCCTATTTATGT
>Ga0208899_1001972_pt1 | contig 14128 bp, 12 predicted proteins | sample VirMetDEL_Nov_24_FD_184518 | JGI IMG/M metagenome (GOLD analysis project Ga0208899, IMG submission 184518) | Aqueous microbial communities from the Delaware River and Bay under freshwater to marine salinity gradient to study organic matter... | ecosystem: Environmental > Aquatic > Marine >... | reverse complement strand
GTGCAATGGTTACCTCATGATAAGTATACAGCTAATAAACCAAAAGCGTATATGATAGAAGATTACATGTACATCTACAATCCTAATGGTATGGAGAAGATAAATGTACGTGGGGTATTTGAAGATCCTGAAGAGTTAGCTGGACTTAAAAGCTGTGAGGGCAGCTGCTATGATGCGGACTCTCCATTCCCTATACCAGCAGACATGATTAGCGCTATAAGTTCTGGTCTAGCTAATGGTGAACTTAAGTTATTAGTTAGTACTTTAGTAGACGACGAAAACGATAGACAACAAGATACACAATAAAATGGGGGCTTGGACACGTAAAGAAGGGCAGAACCCAAGGGGGGGATTAAATGAGAGAGGAAGACGTTCATATGAACGTGAGAATCCTGGTTCTAATCTACAAGCCCCACAACCTGAAGGTGGGAGTAGAAAGAAATCTTTCTGTGCACGTATGTGCGGAATGAAGAAAAAGCTGACATCTGGTGAGACAGCCAGTGATCCCCAATCTAGGATTAATAAGTCTTTACGTGCTTGGAAATGTGGCTCGTGCAGTAACTGGAAATAATGGGTATAGACACAATATCACATATAGAATTTTTAATGGTCGCTGGATCTTTAGTTGGTGTTTGGATCAAGCATCAGAATGACTATGCGGCATTAAAAAGCAGAGTTAAAACTCTTGAACTCAGAAATGATGAGATCACAGTAATGCTGAAACAACTGGCTGCAGACATTGCTGAAATTAAGCTTTTGCTGGCCAGAAAACAAATTGACAATTAATATTAGAAATAATGGGATATAACAAATCCAACACCAGACGGCGGAAAATGCAGGCTGGAACCCCCGGTGGAGATACTACGAGTACTCCAAAAAAGATGATGTCTAAATCAGTTCGGCCTAGAGTTCCTTCTGATATGATAGAGCCTAGTAAAGAAATATCTTTTGGTAAGACCATTCGTGATATGAAAGGAAAGCCTGTACCACCACCTCCGGGGAAGTCGAAGGGCATGATGCAAGCAGGCGGCACAAAGCTGTATAACAAGAAAGGGCAGTACCAAGCCTCTGGAGAGAAAAAAGAGGACAACGGATTGATGGCTAGGCTATCAAGGGCTGGTCAAGCTCTAGCAGATCTTCCAGGAAATATAGCTGAAAGATACCGGAAAGGAGTGGATAGGGAGAGAAATAGAACTTTAGAAGCTAGAAAAAAGTTCGCTGATCCTAATTCCGTATACAATAACCCAGTTGGTAAAACTAAAACTAAACCTAAATCTGCTACGAAAAAAGATAGCAGTAGTACTAGCGGCATAAAAGGAGTGGGTCGTCCTGCTAATATGGGAACTACAGGAGAAACCCAAGCTCAAAGGAAACAAAGAGAAGCTGCTGAGCGCAGAGGCCCTAGTAGAGAGGAAAAGCAAAACACTCGTCAAGGCGCAAACCCTAGTAGGACCGTTGGACCGGCGGCGCGCCAGAGCCCACAATCTGGCTCATCATCTAGCTCATCATCTTCAGCAAGTAGCTCAGCATCTTCAGGCGGAACTTCATTTAGTAAAGCATTTGGTAATGCACGCAAAGCAGGCAAGTTCACATTCAAGTGGAACGGTAAAACTTACGGGACTCGACTTAAAAACGAAACCTACGAGCAGCATAGAGCCGCTATGAAAAAAGCTGATCCTGCGTCTAATGTAGCGTCTACAACTCCAAAACTGAAGACAAAGGAGATAGAAAATACAATGCCAGAGAAAAAGCTGCAAGTTTCTAAACCTGCTGCTCCAAGTGCACCCGCATCTAAGACATCTGGTACTTTACCAGACAGACGAGCCGCAAAAAAGACGGGTAAAGAAACACGTGGAAATCTCAAGGATCAGATCAAAGACGCACGCAAACAGAATAGAGGTCAGAAAGCAGCCAAAAGACAAGGCAAAAGAGTAGACCGTCTTCAAGAAAAGCTGAAAAAGATTCAGAGCAGATAAGAATGCACACCTTCAAGAATATATATGAGAGCTATAGTAAATCTGTAGAAGATCCGATAAGCAAGAAATTGTTTAAGGATATCTGCGAAAGATTCAACATAGAAATCATAGACCATATTCTAGAGGGTGATGTATTCAACATGAAAAACAATCTCTCTAACCTTTCTATACGTAGGATTGAACGGAACCCGTCCAAGCCTACTATAGATTGGTGGGAGAGTAACAAATACAAGCATGAGTTATTAGCTGAGGGTAAGACTTTATTCTCGGAAGATAACCCATCTGGTGAGAAGTGGTTTATCTACTACACCGACCCCTGGTACTGCAAATACCATTGGGAGAAGCATAGATGCAAGATCCCAAATAAAACTGCATATCGGTTTACCCCAACCCGAGGAATAAAGGGGAACAAAGAGAAGTTGACTAAGCTGCTGAAGGAAGACGAACTAGCCTATCTAAGATTCAAGAAACATGGCAATATATAAGACTATATCTAGCAAGGTCATTATCCGTAAGATATTTAGGGACATCAACCCTAATACGGATAACTGGGTCGATGATGCCATTGAGTGGATCGGTGAGGCATTGGAGCATGTTGGTTCTGCCCCACAACTGGAGTTGAAGACGTGTGTCATAACGACTAACGACTACAAAGCAGCACTTCCTAACGATCTCTTCTACATAAACCAAGTAGCACTAAATGAAACTGAGGAAGGTGTAATTATCTCACAGCAGATGGACACGCTGTTGGAGCTCATAGATGATATAGTTAATGGTACTAGAACATCTAATTACACCCTTAATGAAATTAACTCCAGGCTGCAGGTTCTGGAGAATCAGCTTGGGGCTAACGACAACATGACCATACTGACTAAGTGCCGTACCAACTTCCCCAAGACTGCTGACTGCCCTGACTGCATCAACGATAACAACCTTCCGTTCAGATGCTACTACATCGAGGCGGATAAGATAAAGACGTCATTCTCAACCGGTAAGGTTTGTCTGAGTTACATGGCGTTCCCATTAGATGATGAGTGCTACCCATTAGTCCCGGATGACATCAGCTTCAAAGAAGCTATGTTCTGGTATGTCTATAAAAAGATGCTGCTCGGGAATATGACTCCGTCTCAGAACGGGATAACATATGAGTTTGCAGAAATGCAGTGGATGAAGTACTGCACACAAGCTCGTAATGCAGCTAACTACCCAGACATCGATGGGTACGAGTCATTCATGGATCAGTGGGTTAGACTCATCCCGAACATCAACAGACACGCAGAAGGATTTGCAGGACTCAACCAAAGAGAGTCCTTAAGCAGAGATCGTTATAAGTACATGGTGGACAATATGCCCATCTCTAACAGAGTACCGACTAAGACTGCTGCTACAAATCTTACGCGTAGAACTACTAGTGTCTACTGGACTACGAGCAACATCAGCACCGTTAGTATAGCTGCAGGTCTGACTACTGCAACTAGACTTGCTAACCCTGTGTCTGATGAGTACAACTTCATACTCGGAACGTCAGTGATTACCTACGGTGCAACCGAATGGCTTGTCACAGGACTGGCATCTTCAATGACCTTGACCTACGCGTATACCTTAGAGTTTAACAGCGGCGGCGCAGGTGACCTAGAGGTCGAGGTTGTGATGATCAATAATGACACTGCACAGGAAACTATTGTGGGCACTACTACGTATGACTTGACAGCTACCACTACTCAAGTACAAGGTGATGAGATCTCATTGGTAGGAAGCATACAGTCTGCAACTGTGTTCCTCAGATTCCCCGTACAGTCTACTAACCCAGAGCTGACTGGCCTACGTGTTAGTGCTGGAACTTTAAAGATTGAGTAATGGCAGCTAGGTACAAAGTACAAGTGCGTGGAGGTATGCACGTAGTGCTTACCGTAGACTCCTCTGATTTAGACACTGTGCAGGGGGTCAGAGACTTTGTGCCTAGAGGACTAAGTGCTGTAGCTGAGGGAGGAGCTGTCAATCTTATAGAAGTGTCTAGAGACCGTAAAGTCTTTATCGGATTAGCTTATGATGAGATATTAACTAGCTCAGGAACAGCATGGGGATCTACCCTAACTGAGACTGTAGATAATTTGAACGCGTTCTTTCTTACGAGCCCGCACGATCTGGAAGACCTAGACGACATCCCTACCCCAGTAAGCACTAGATACCTTAAATATGTAGATGGCTCGTATGTATGGGCAGAAGCTGATGGCACCGGAGCGGCAGAGCTTGAGTCTGCACTTGCTGTTACTAATACTATTGGAGATGCAATAGCAGATACAACTACGTATGCTGCAGGTACAACACTAGAGTCCATCATACGAGATATCATCGGACCATTCTTAGAGCCATCAGTGATATCTGTAGTTGCATCCAGCTCTACAGAAAACAGAATAGAAGGAAACACAATAGTATTTGGTACAGGTATATCCCCGACAATAACTGCCTACACTATAACAACAACTAACTTCGCTAACTTCGAAGATGGTCTTACAATTACAGATAAAAGTGCAGTTCCTAATATCACTATTTTAAACAACAGCAGCTTTTCCTTTACTAGCAATACTACTTCAGTGTCTGGGCTTAACTACCAGCCTCCAACACTCACATCTCATGGGGCAGCTAGGACAGTAGACTTTGTAGTTAGCTATTTGACTGATGGTACTGGGAGTACTGTTACAATAACTAAAGCTGCTAAAGTAGAGTTTAGAGACCACTTCTATGCTATTGCTAGCTCTCAGGCAACTGTATCTGACGTTGCTGATCTGCTGGACGGCGATGCTGTAATAGACAGATCGTTAGCTATACAGAACATAGACGAACAAACCTACAGCTTTAACTGCACAACTGACTCTGTAGATACTAATAACTTTACTTACTTAATTATTTCGTCTATATTTAACATCGATGAAATTGCCGCTAGTGTGTCAGGAAGAGGTGTTGCTGACTACACTGACAGCTTTACTGAGTTAAGTGGGACATTTAGTTATACTATTGGAGCTGCAACAAGATCATATAAAATATACAAGAGCAAGCAGACAGGAGCATTTGACTCTGACGTCACGCTCAACTTAACAATCTCAAAACCATAAGACATGGCAATTAAATTTGGAGATACTCTGGAGAACCAAAACCCAGACTATCCTATTATAGACGCTACCGGAAATAGAATAGCAGGATTGTGCTATGTAGAGTCTTTTACAGACGGTAACCTAGGAAATATAGACAACTCAAAAAGAAAGACCGGTACTATCGTTGTGGCTGAAGATACCGGTAACCTGTATGTTTGGGGTGGAGGTGACGGCAGCGGTACAAACTTTGCTACTTCAGCAGACTCAAATTGGACCACGTTTGAACCTGTCCCAAAACTTACATCGACTATTGATGTACAACTTGACTCTGGGCTTAGCTTTGGGAGATTTGAGAACGGTGATCAAATCGTAATAAGTGGAACTGCAAAAAATGCAATAGAAATCATTAGAGATGCAGTTACTGGTTTTGTTGCCCCGTCTGTAGATATAACATCCTCTGCAGACTCTTACGACTACAGCACATCCATAAGATCAAACCAAGCATACACACTCACGTTTGATGTAACCAATAACAACCAGAACAGTGTTAGTGGGAGTAACTTTGCTATCAGCAGCATAGACATCAAGAAAAGAAACAATACCGGTAGTTATGTCCTAGTTGAAACTATAACAGCTACATCTAATAGCAATGAGTACGCTTCAGAGTTCGCAAGTCTAAACACTGCAGGCAGCCCAACAGCTGTATCGTTTAGTTATTCAGATACAAATACACTTGCTGCAAACGCAGATGCTGATGACAATGTAGATTATCAGATAGATGTGTTCTGTAATGATAGTGGGGGTACAGAGGTAACAGCTTCTGGTCAATTTGGAAGGGATACTGTAGAAAATCTAATTGATATTGATAACTACATTGCTCCTAGCAGCACAGAGACTATAACTAGACAAAGTAGTTTTACTGCACCTACAGGATTTGTAAATAGTTCAAATAGCAGTGTAACCTTTGTAAACACTAGCGGGCAGACTGGGAATGTAAATACCGTTGTAGGAGACAATGACTGGGTGTGTGTATTTAGTGTTTCTAGACAAAGCCCACTTGTAGATATAACCGGCTATACAGTCCACAGGATTGTAGACAATGTCGAAAGTGCTGCACTGAGTAGTGGCGCTGGAGGCGTTACTATCTCTGGAACAATGAGTGCTAGTGGGGGAACCATAACCCTAGACGACGCTCAGAGTGCTTCTGTGAGAGAAACAGTAAAGTGGAGGATTAAAGTAACAGATGGTACAGGAACAACAAATCTTGATAGCCCAACAGTGACGTACATGCACTTGGGTTACCTTGGATTTAGTGCTACTGACAATGATCCTACAGCGTCTGCTCAAGCTGCGGGTGTTGTAACAGGAACTGCAAATGCAGCTTTGACTGAGGCCATTATAGAAGGACTCAGCACTAGAAAAATTGCAGCTAGCCTTAACAATGTTCACCTTTTCACAGGTGATGGATCTGCTACTATAGCTCTAAACGCTCCTTCTAACCAGTTCTTGTACATCTGCTATCCAGACAGCAGTCAACTGCTTACACAATTCCAAGCTGTTGGAGCTTCAAGTACACTTGACTCAGATGTAGCTTGCTCTGAAGCGAGCTCAAACACTGCATTTAGTGAGGCTTTTACAACATCCCCTATATCTGTACAGAACGTAGCAGGATTATCTGAAGACTACCTGGTTTACAGAAGCGTTAGCCCGTCAGCATTTGACGGATCTAAAAACTACTCAATACGATAAGACATGCCTAAGATAGCGTCAATACTATCGCACACTAATACGTTTGCTCCATCAGTAGACTCTGATACTATCCGGGGTGGATTTTTGAGTGTGCGTGCAACATCAAGTGGACTTGCAGGGGAATTTGATCCAGATGCACCATTGCAATCAAACGGTAACAAACAAGATCTTATTAAAGAGAAAGGTACTGTTGTATACGTTACTGATCAGTCGAATTACTATATCCTAAACGATAAAAGTAATTCTGATATTGCACCTGAGCAGGCAGGCTCGGGCTGGATTACTCTGCTTTCTGCTATTGGGGGACAAGCCTCAAGTTCAGTTGTTACTGATGCCCACAGTGGAATCAGTGCAGCTAGTAGCTCAGGCAATAGTGGTCTAACTTATATTCAAGACCTAACCATAGATAGCAACGGTCACGTTACTGGTATAGGTACTAATACAATAACAAAGGCAGATCTTGACTTAGATCACCTGTTCACCCTGGTTGGGGCAGCCGCTGATACCTCTGATAATCTTGGGACGTTTACAGGGAGTACACTTACTGATAATATCACAATAAGGGCAGCTCTTCAGGAACTTGAAACAGCCGTTGAAGCAGCTACAGGGACAGCTTTATCTGGTCTCACTGATACAGATATAGCAACTCCTGAAGGAGGCCATATCCTTGTATATGACGGTACTAACAGTTTCGATAATGTTGCTGTTAGTGGGGATATTACTCTCACTTCTGCAGGTGTAGCAGCCATTGCTACTGGAGTTATAGTTGATGATGATATCGCTAGTGGTGCAGCTATAGCAACTAGTAAGCTGGCGTCTAATACCATAAGCGGTGTCGCTCTTGGTGGTACTCTTGGAGCTTTGACAGCTGCAGCCAATGGAGGTATCTTGGTCAGCTCCTATACTGGAGCATCTGCAGTTAGTGATCTTCAGTTAGACATTGACGGTATGACTGACATTGGTACTGCTATTGTCGATACTGACTTGTTCATAGTAGACGACGGAGCTAATGGCACTAACAGAAAGACTGAAGCTTCTAGAATCAAAAGCTACGTAATAGCAGGTATAACTAATGCTGATGCTCACGATGGTATTACTGGGGCAACTGATGTAGACGAAAGCGGACTTACGTTTATTCAGGACGTCACCATGGATACGTACGGTCACGTCACTGCTCTAGGGACTGCTACAGTTACAAAAGAATCTCTTGATATAGACCACCTCATTACTTTGACTGGTGTCCCTGCCGTATCTGATCACTTAGGGACATTTACTGGTAGCACTATTGCAGACAACTCAACTATCAAAGCTGCACTTCAAGCGCTTGAAACTCAGGTAGACACTAACTCAAGTAATACTGGTAGCACTGACTTGAGTCAGACCACTGCTGCTGGCTCTCTTACAGTTGTCTCTAGTACTGGTAACAATGTAACTCTGCAAAATGCTAGTGCAACTCTTGCTGGTATTATCACCGCACAAGCTCAAACAATTGCTGGTAATAAGACCTTCAACGATGATGTTACGATTGCAGGTAACTTGACTGTTACTGGAGCAGCGACATATGTAAACATACAGGAAGAGAATGTCTATATCAAAGACGCTCTCATTACTCTTGGTATTACTGATGCAGATGCTGGTACTATTGATGGCACAGCTGCAGCTAGTGACGTAGGTATTGAAGCTTACAAGCAGGGTCATGATGGTTCTGTATCTCCTACTCTGACCTATGATATCTCTGCAGATTACTGGACTGTACACAACAAGGATCACGCAGCTTCTACGCAAAACAAAATTGCAGAGAAGTTTACTGCAACAGTTACAGCAGCATCGACTAATGTTCTTACTCATAACCTAAACACTAGGGATGTTATTGTTCAGGCTCGCGTTGCTTCGTCAGAAGAACTGGTGATTGTAAAGTACGTGTGCAATTCAGACCAACAGACTACTGTTTACTTTGGCTCTGGTACTGTAGGCACTAATGTGGATGTAGTAATCATAGGTTAATGTATCTTGCAAACCAAACCCAAACATTATGTTACTAAAAGAATGTATCAACGTGTACAAAGCATTTCAACACATCAGTCAGAACACACTGCCTCTGAAGACGAGTTGGAATATTGCTCAAAATCTTTCTAAGCTGCAGCCTCTTGTAGAGTCTTTCGAAGAACACAGAAAGTCCTACATAGAGCAGCTTAAGGAGAAAGCTACACTTGACAGCAAAGGAGAACCTGAGGTAAGTGATGAAGCTGCTGCTTTGTTCGAGTCACAGGTTAAAGAACTTCTTGATGAAGATCAAAAGATTAGACTCAAGAAAGTTGAGCTCATCGACGACGGACAGTTGTCTATTGCACCGAACATTCTGATGGCAGCTATGGACTATCTAACCCTGAAGAGCGATGGCAATAAAACTAGCTGATGTAATAGAGAACGCAAACTCTGACTACCCTGTCATTGATGCATCTAACTCAGGTAGCTCTGGGATTAAAGGGTTTGGTATATTCAGTTCTTTCGGGAACAGCGCTGGAGAAAGAGGTGCGTTGCCCTCAAATAAACAGTGTACAGGATATATAGCCGTCAACACGTCGAATGGCGCAGTAGAGGTCTACAAAGGAGGTGGATGGACAACAGCCAGCAATTGGGTACCGGTGCTGAATATACCCAATCTGCCTGACCCTGACCTGACCACTGATACATATGAATACGAAGCTGTAGCAGAAATGCTACTGTTTGGAAATGCAGCTGGAGCATTCGATTTAGATACTGAACAGAGTGCATATTTTGTAGCCCACACAACCTATCAAAATCAAGATCAGCAATTTAAAGTCAGGTTCAATGACATTGCTGCGGGTATGGTCTATCAAATAATGAATCAAAACATTGACGCGGGTCTTGCTTCTGGTTTAACTGTGTATACTGGAGGCACCGGAATTCCAGGAGATTTCAATGGCAATGGTTTTGTCGACACATCTGATTTAATTTACTTTCTAAGTGTTTTTGAAAACTCTGCTGCTACGAGCCCGTTCCCGCAGACTCCGAAACTTACTTATTTCTTTCCACCGTTAGGTGCTCAAGAAAGTCTTGTTTCATATAATTCTAGTGCAGGTGAGACATACATTGATTTAAAAGAAACAGAAGGCTACACACCAAACACCAAGTGGTACTTACCCTTTTATGATAATGTAGTCGGCGGATCACCTATTACTTACTACTCAGTACAGGCCGGCAGTGCTACAGTATCAGTAAACGACACCGGCACAGGGGGCACAGACTACTTTCAGTTTGGGGACAACAGTGGATACGAAATAGCTACGTTATTTGGCAGCGCAGGTAATACAGCTCATGCGCTTGCTGTATCAGCATTAAGCGTTGGCGGAGCTTTAATATATGACAATGAAGGGCCGGATGCGGACACTATCACATTTGGTTATGAGATTACATTCTTAGATGCAAACGGTAGTGTTTTAGTAGATGACGAGAGTGAGACTGCACAAATGGACATCATGCATTATCGGAATACATTCGCTGCGAACGCCTCATACAATCTTGGCCTACCCCTTTACGCTCATGGTTTTACTCCTAATGGAGGATTCAGCTTGGGAGCTGGTTCCGGCAGTGGTCTGGTAGCTGAAGAGAATAACTACATACAAGCTAATCTAGTTACTAATGGATATCCGCAATACGGATTTATAATACCTGCAACTGAAGACGACAGCACCAACTCAAGTGCAATATACCCAGATAATACTTTGCCATTTACAGCAATAAGAGTTAAGCCTTACTTCAAAAGCCAAAATGGCACTACTACGATTACTATAGCAGGGCAAGCCGCTCTTGTATTTCAAATAACCTATTGATATGGATATTACTGTTATAGCAACTAGTGGGCAGGTATCTATAAAGTCAGGGGAGTTTGACAAGATCTATCCTGCAGGTGGGCAATTGACAGCGACTGCAGGCAGTTCGACTAATGGTGTTACAGTAAAATTTGGTACAGAGATTATAGTAAATGAGGGACATTACACACGATTTGTAGATGGTTCAGGTACAGATCTTTCAGGAACAAAGTCAGGAACAGTAACAGCTCTTAATGCAATCTTCGACAAAAAAATACTAGAAGATTTTATAGTAAAAGATGAAACTTCCGGGCTTACCGGTACTACCAAAATTCGACACAAAGAGGGTGCAGGAGGAGCAGACCGAGATCAGGGTGGTACACTGGAGCTAGATCTGCACAGTGCATCTATCGGGTTGTACGGCAGCTACCTAAAGATTACTGAAGACGATCTGAATAATACATCCGGTAAGAACTCTGCATATGGTAGGTTGCAGATGTATCTTGAAAATGCAGGTACACCAGTTGAAGTGCTGGACATGCAGATGACAAGTCTGGTATCTGCCCCAATAGTAGACTTAAACACCAGCTCTCTAGATGTGTCTGGAGATGTTACATTCTCTAGTGCATCAGGTACTGTAACATTTAGTGGTAGTACTAGCGGTATAGCTTATGGAGATATCACAGGTACACCAACTATACCTACCAATGTGTCTGACCTTACAAATGACTCTGGCTTTATTACTGGAGCTAATGAGCTTGATGGTCAGATTCTAGAGGTCTTCACGCGCAGCACAGCGTTTGGCAACGGATCCTACGAAGGCCATGTATTGAAGTATGGTAGTGACACACTCATTTCAGGCAAATTCTATGTGTATACATCTACGGGATGGACTGCGGTAGACGCGGACGTGGAGGCCAAGACGTATGGATTGTTTGGCATGGCGCTGGGTACATCCTCGGCTACGAATGGATTGCTAATTCGCGGTGTCCATGCTAGTACTGCGCACTCTTCGTTCACGGCTGGTCAGTTGCTTTATATCAGTACGACTGAAGGTGCGATAACATCTACCGCTCCGTCTGCAACAGGAGACTTCGTGCGTATCATAGGCTACGCCCTTGGTAGTAACTATATTTTTATTGATCCATCACAGGATTACATAGAGTTAAGCTGATGCCAATTGATAATATTAATGGAGTTGCTTGGTCAAGCGTTAATGATGTTAACGGCGTAGCTGTTGCTAACATTGCTGACATAAATAAGGTTGACGCGCCATCCTCTCAAACTGATTATGTTTCTAGCGGTCTAGAGTTACACCTAAACGCATCGGATTCTAACAGTTACTCAGGACCAAGCGCAACGACTTGGAATGATTTATCAGGAAACGGGCATAACGTTACGTTGGTCAATGGGCCCACTGAGCCCACAGCTGGGGATGGGTATGTGAGCTTTGACGGAACCGATGACTACGGTACCATTACTTGGGCTAGTGGAGACTACTTCCATGGTAGCTCTACAAACTACACCTTTTGGAATGCGTTTAGCTATAGCTTTGTTGTGTCGTTTCCAGAAAACGGTTCTACTGGTTATGTGCCAAGTGATGCTATTGTCCGTTTTGGGTCTAGGCAACAGAGCTCAAATATGCGTGCTCTATGGATGCAGGCAGATTTCAGAGGCATATGGATAGCACTAGCTTATGGCAGCAATACCTTCTTTTCTTGGCCTGCAGATAGCAACGAGTTTGTTTATAACACCTCAACCTCTAGATGGGAACCTATACCTGATAGAGTTTACCACTGCACGCTCACCATGGACAGAACAACGACCCCTCACGTAATAACGTACTTAAATGGTCAGACCTATACTGTAGCTGTTTGGCAGGGAAGCTACGCGAGCGGATCAAATACAGGCTCTCAGGCAAACTTGATATACATAAACAACGGCATCGTTAGACGTGGACCTGCAACATGGTACTTGGCGCATACACAATTTAGTAATGGAACATTGACTTCAAGTTCCCTTACATGTGACATACGTGAGGTCATGCTATACAACGATAGGCTTACACCCGCAGAAGTCGAGCAAAACTATGATGCATACGTAGAAAGGTATGGAAACAACGGATCTCTGAACTAATGCAGATAACAAACGATAGGAGATACATCATTATTGATGCAAGAGAAGTCAGTGTGCTTGACTTTACTGAATTTCTAGAAGAAAGGGATACAGTAATGTACAATGTGGATGGTACTAAGTCTGTAGTAAAGTATGTAGGTTCCGCTCCTGACTATCAGTTTCAATACACAATTGAAGGTCCATACACTAGAGATGAGTTAAGATCTGTTCAGTCAGATACTGAATGGCCTTCTGAAGATAATAGTATCTACGACTAATTAAAAAAAATTAGAATGAAAAAGTTTATAGGGGGCATGGTAAAAGACCCTGAGCGGGTCGATCAGCCAGAGAGCACCTATAGGGATGCTCTCAATGCTAATCTGTACTATATAAAAGGTGCTGTCGTAAACGAGCAAGGTACTACTCCAATAACGAATGTTGGATTTAACTTTGCAGACAACATCATAGGACAGTGCGCCCTAAAAGATGGTAGGATAGTAGTGTTCTTCAACTACACTCTACAGAACAATACTACCTCTGCAATCTCAATAGTAGACCCCTCAGAGGGTACTAACACTTTAATCTATAGAAATGCAGAACTCAACTTCCAGCCATCAAACACCATTGAAGCTACGTTTAAAGAGAATGCCAACGGGAACGTCCTGGTATACTTTACGGACAACTACATCCAGAAGCAAACCGAGCCCGTCACAGGAATAGAGTACATATTAGACTACAACCCTCCTAGAGTTATCAATATAACTAGACAGATAGCTGAGGGTAATGCTAATAGACTCTACGACAATGCTGACTACACAGTACAAAAGCTGGACTTGTTCTTGAACTCTGGACTAATACCAGAGTTTAGGAATATCCAGATAGAAGAAGGTGGAGGTGTAGTTAGTGGTACGTACCACCTAGCACTGGCGTATGTCGATGAAGACATTAACCGCACCAACTACCTAACTACTTCTAATCCAGTACATGTAGTAACAGAGCATGAGGACAGGATACCCACAGAAGCCATAACAGGAGATCCTCAAGGATCACAGTCTAACAAGACAATTATATGGAACATAGATATACCTATTCCATCTAACTACACACATGTACGCCCAGTCATAATACAACGACTTGGGGGAGGAATAAATCAAGAGCAGAGTGAGTTTGCTTATGAACTTGAAATTGTTCGTATACCTGATGCTGCACCAGGATCCGAGTATGTTCAAATGGACATTGCCTATACTGGATTGGAGCAAGTTGTTGCTGCTACTATTACAGAGGTAGTAGTAGACTCAGTCCGATACGAAACAGCCAAGACATTTGTACAGCTTGACAACAGGCTATATATGTCTAACCTTAG
>Ga0208899_1001970_pt1 | contig 14134 bp, 10 predicted proteins | sample VirMetDEL_Nov_24_FD_184518 | JGI IMG/M metagenome (GOLD analysis project Ga0208899, IMG submission 184518) | Aqueous microbial communities from the Delaware River and Bay under freshwater to marine salinity gradient to study organic matter... | ecosystem: Environmental > Aquatic > Marine >... | reverse complement strand
TCCCTTGGTTCATTAATCCATAAGCACCTATACCTGCTTGTGCAAGGCCAAGTAATTGTGAGCTAGTACTTGGACCAGGGCTCGTGGTTGTTGAATAAGTCTGCTGTAATGCTGGAACACCTCTAAAGATATCAGACATAAATCCAACTTGCTGATAAGGTAGAGCTTGTCTTGCTAAATCATTAGCTCTTGCTATATCAAGTGCTTTCTGAGCTTGACCTTGTTGTAGACCGCCAATACCTAATAATGTATTGACATCTTGAACACCCATCTGTTGTCCTAGTTGACCAAGACCTGCTGTTGCTGTACCTAATTGACCCGCTGTTTGTCCAAGAGCACCAGTTGTTTGACCTAGTTGACCAGTTAACTGTGCAAGATTACCAAGACCTGCTGCTGCTTGTCCATAGCCTTGAGCACCTTGAAAACCTAATTGCCCCGCTTGACTTGCTAATTGACCCATCTGACCCGCTCTAGCAAGTCCTTGTTGTGCCCCTTGTAAACCTAAAGCTCCCATCTGACCAGCTTGCTGCCCTATCTGACCAGCTAATTGACCAGCTTGACCCGCTCCTTGTAAACCTAACTGACCTGCTTGACCAGCTAATTGACCAAACTGTCCCGCTCTAGCAAGTCCTTGTTGTGCCCCTTGTAAACCTAAAGCTCCCATCTGACCTGCTTGCTGACCTATCTGACCTGCAAGTTGACCTCTTTGTCCAGCCCCTTGTAGACCTAAAGCCCCCATCTGACCTGCTTGCTGACCTATCTGACCTGCAAGTTGACCTCTTTGTCCAGCCCCTTGTAGACCTAAAGATCCAACTTGACCAGCTTGTTGACCAAATTGACCAGCTTGTGCAAGTCTTTGTTGTGCTTGTCTTGATGCAGCTTGTTGTGCAAGATTTTGAGCCTGTTGGAAACCAGCTGATCTTAACTGTGAACCAGTTCTGGCTTGTTGCTCTAATACATTTTGATTGATAGCAGCTTGTTCAATAGCTCCTCTAGATCCTCCAAAAGCACCAGCACCAATAGCTTGTGCAGAGGCTCTATTTTTTGCTATATCTCCTTGTTCAGCAATATCTTCATATTGTTGACGAACTATATCTTCCATATAAGGATCCATGAACTCTCTATAAGAGGTAGGATCAAAATCATAACTAGCACCAGCTGTCATTTGTTGAGCTTGTCCTAATCCTTGTTGTCCTAGTCCTTGACCAACCATAGACTCTAACATGGCATCTCTTGTCAAACCTTGAGCTTGTCCTAACCCTTCCTGTCCTAGTCCTTGACCAAGCATTGATTCTAGCATAGCATCTCTTGTCAAACCTTGAGCTTGTCCTAACCCTTCCTGTCCTAAACCTACGGCTTGTTCTGTTTGACCTGCTGTTCTTGCAGTCATTCTTTGTGCTTGACCCAAGCCTTGTTGACCCATCATTGACTGCATTATTGAACGCATCATAGCATCTCTTGTCAAACCTTGAGCTTGTCCTAATCCTGCCTGTCCTAAACCTACGGCTTGTTCTGTTTGCCCTGCTGTTCTTGCTGCCTCTGCTTGAGCTTGACCAACACCTGCTTGACCTAATCTTTGAGCATCCAACATAGCTTGCTGTTGTTGTCTATATGCTTGTTGAGCTTCTGGTAATTGACTTAAAGCGGCACCTATGGTACCCAAACCAGTGCCTACAGCACCTATACCTTGCCCCAGTGCGGAGGCACCTTGTTGAAGATAAGGTTGAAATCCTCCAATACCACTTATTGCTTGTTGGATTGCTTGTTGTTGCCCTTGTGAAAGTCCAGCCAGTTGTTGTGCAGAATAAGGCATTTGTGTGCCATCACCAGTTAGATCTTTGGCTGTTTTAAAAATATCAGATAAGAATTCTTCTTGAAAAGGTGCTAACCTTACAATTTGTTCTTGTTTGACTTCTTGTGGATCTGCCATTATGCAACCCTTTCTAGTTGTGACATCATGTCATACATTCTTGCAGCACCGACATCTCTGTCTCCGCCACCTGCACCACGGACAGCCTTTGCTGTTACTACAAATTCTCCGTCTGATAATCTTGCAGGAACTGAATCACTGGTTCCTGTTCCGGGGCCTGTTACTTCTCCACCACTTGCTGCATTAAATATGTCAGGCAGTATTGGGACGTCCTCAGAAATTATACGAGGTCTTTCGTTTTTAATTATACCATATTGATCGTAATCCGTAACTACCTCTTTTTTTCTTCTTTGATTTCGAGCTAATTGATCATAATAAGCTTTTCTTTGTTCTGGATCTCCACCATCAAACTCAACTAAATTACCGTTATCATCTAATGTTGTTAGCTTACCACCTCTATATTCTCCTTCTGAATAATCAGGCATATTAGATTTACCTATCTGTGGCTGTTCACCCAAACCACTAGCTAATCCTAATATACCACCACCTAATGCTATTTTACCTATTGTGCTTTCTGGAATTAAGCTACTTAGAAAACTTTTATCGGCGGCTGATTTTACAGCACCAGAAGTAACAGAAGTGTCTGCACCTTGGAACATGGTCCGTAGAGGAGAACCAGACGTTCCATATTTATTAAAATCGAAGTTTCTACCAAAATCCTTTCCACCCATTGCATAAGAGGCGGCACCAGTTAGTGCGGCATTTTTTAAGGCTTCTTCTGCACTTCTTCCCGATGCAAGTGACCCGATACCCGATCCAAGAGCTGCTCCAAAAGAACCACCATAATACATACCAATGGCACTACCAATTAAAGGTGCAGCTTTCTTTAATGTTTTGGTGATGTTTCTAAATATACCCATAGCTTATAATACCAATTAATTGTTGATTATTCAATCCTATATCTGCGATAACGCACTTGTTGTGATTCTAGTCTTAATTAGCTCTTGTATACTAGCGACAACAACAAGTCTGTTTGCATTTCCCGCTTGTATTTTTATGACATCACCACCTTGCAATATCAAATCTCTTGTTAGTATTTCTTCTGTAGCGTGTCCTGCAACGCTTTTTTCAAACAATTCAAAAACATTATTGTCTTTGTCTGTTAAAGTTACAGTTATAGTATCACCATTGTTACTGCTATCATGAACTAAAATTGAATTAATAACGGAGGCATTTGATTCTGCTCCAGTAGGTGCCGTATATAAAATAGTATTATCAGTTGTTGTTAGGTCAACTTTTGCATTTGTTAAACCTTGAATATATTGAGGAATACTGGTTACTAACATTATCGTCTTCCATCCTCTCTTATGTCTACTCTTGGTGTTCCAAGTTTATATTTAGTTCCTAATGATGTCGAATCAATTCGTAAAGCAAAAGATCTGCCTCGTAAACGATAGTTTAATTTTTGTGTAAACTGTTCTACGGGACTAGTTGCTGTTCTTGCTGTGTTACCAGATTCAGTTTGTGCAAAGTTTGCTCCTGGGAAGTTCTTAGTCTTTATTGTAAAATCTACATTTGGATCTAAACTTGTTGATCCATTAAAAGTTATATCAGGTACAACCTCTCTTAAAGAAACATATTTATCCCCATCACCTATATCTATTGGTGCAGATTCAATAAATGAAGTCATGGCAGATCCATCATCATCATAGCCTGTTTCATGATTATATAGATATTGACCACCAGTGGCTACAGGTAAAGTTCTAATACCTCTATCAAGCCATGCTTGTCGAGCCATTGTTCCATGAGACCACACTTTGTCTGTGTAATTAAAAGCAACATAAGCATCTATTTCTGAACTACTTGCTGTTGGATAAAACCATAAAAGTTCACTAAACTCAGAATTAACACCTACATGAACCTTATCTCGTTCTTCAAAATTAAAATCTAAAAAAACTTTATCTTTAACAGTACATGGTAATTGTACAGTTTGACCACCATTGGTTACATAGAAAGTATCAACCCCCATCCAGTAAACAGCATCCTCTACCGCAACGGCAGAAGAAGGACTCATAATGGTTATGTTCTTTGATAATTCTTGCAAACCAAAAGTAAATGGAGGACCTATAAATTTCATAGCGTGTAATGTTTTATTTGTAAAAACAAGTAACTGTTGTCTTGTTTCAACAGCTTGAACAAAGGTTGATCCACCACCAAGTCTTAGATCACCTGCCGTGTTTGTGGCAGTTGGAAACCATTCAAGAGGGTTTTCCTGAGACGAGAACCTAATCAACAAAGGATCTTGTACACCATCACCATCTGGATCCGTGTTATTAGAACCAAAATTATCACACCCAAAAGCAATAACGTGCCTATCTTGGTCGGACACAAGAACTTGTTTAGCTCTTTGTGGGACACTTGTCTTTGTACCAGCAAGAGAATTTAACTTTACTGCTCTCGTACTTAAACCATTTGTTCTATCCCAATAATAAATAGCACCATCTCTTGGATTAAGTATTAAATCTTCTCCAAAGTTATCATGTGACCACAATCTGATCTGTGCACCGGGAACCGTGATCGATGCTGCACTACCCCATCCTACAAAGTCATCTGTAGGAAGAACATTACCTGTGGCTAATCTAACCAATGATCCGTTGTTATGTGTTGCAGCGGTTGTGCCACTATGTCCACGGGTCACTGTCATTGTATTATCATCAGCAGAAGCTGTGATAAGCATTAATTCATTATCAATTAAAATAACATCGCCTTCTGTAGTCATGCCTGTCTCATCAACAACATCAACACTTGTATCACTTGCATCGAGAACTTCGTTCAAAGTTGTAGCCAAAGCACCACTAGTTGTACCACTCCATTGTCCTGCACCCCAACCAGTACCACCTACGGTCACATCTAGACCTGTGTTTAGCTGATAAGCTCCAACTACACTAGCTCCACCATTGCCTGTATCAGAAGCATTGGCTGCAATAGCAGAGGTGATTGTATAATTATTAGAACTAATAATAGATACAATCTGATATTCTTTATTCAGAATAGCAGCAGTTATATTACCTCCTAAACTAGCGGCACCAGAAAAGGTTACAAAATCATTTTCATTAGCACCGTGTGCTGGATCTGAAACAGTTATGGTTGTTGAACCATTTGTAGCTGAAAAAGTCACATCTCCTGCACTAGTTGTGGCTCTAATAGGTGTAATGTCATTAAAGCCTTGACCTTCTTCAATATAATATTTTAGTTGTGTGCCTATACCTAAAAGATCGGCTCCATCTAATGTTACCCAGTTATGTAAACGTCTTGCTGAACCTTCAAATGTTTCTGTTGTGTATTTAGTCCAGCCTCCTATCTTTTCTGGAAAACCAAATCTAAATCTTACTTTATCACCATCAATATAGCCACCTTCATTACTTTCAGATGTTATGTCAGATATAATACCAGGTTTAAATTTTAATTTAGTAATAGGCATTAAATTGTTCTCCCTAAAACAGTTCCATTGTTTGTTAAGGATACATTACTCTCTCCTTGTATGTAATACCCCGCAGCTCCTGCACTTGTTCCTGCTGCTCCTGCTGTTGGAGCAGTTGCTGGATATGCAATAGCTGTTCCTGTGCCAGTTGCTCCCGATGCACCGCTACTACCTGAAACACCTAAAGCTCCTCCAGAACCTCCATTGCCTCCAACTCCTGCATTTGTTCCACCACTAGCACCTGCTGAACCACTACCTGCTGATTGAGTAAAACCTTGACCGACCCCACCTGCACCACCAGCCCCTGCTGTAGAAGGAACATTTACAGAAAGAGACAATGTTGCGTTCATATCATTATAGAAAAAAGCACCATCGGGAGACGAAGATCCATAAGGTCCTACAGTATAGTTACAAAAATAATATGTTGTATTTGCAGCTAAGGGAGCTTTTAATCCACTCCAGTTTAATCCACTACCATAGTCGGCTCCACCTTGACCCTGACTTTTTGTGTCCTCTGCTGTACTTATATTAACAACGGGTGTTCCACGATGACCTGTTTGCTGATCTTCTGGAAAAGGGTCTGTTATGTAAGAAGATAAAGAATATTCAGCAGAGGTGTTAACTCGAAAACTATACCAAACAGGGCCTCTGTTTGATATATTAGATCTTAACTGATTGCCTGAAGTATTTAATCCCCACTGACCACTACCTATTCCAGACCATGCTCTTGGTCCAAATTGCGTTAAGACAGTGTATGGAACAAAATCTGGCTTATCTCCAACCTTATCAGTAACGTTAGAAGCTGTTGCCGTTGCAGCTGCACTGCCTTTACCACCAGCACCACCATTTCCTCCACCACCACCACCACCTTTGATGTTAGCACCACTATTATTAACAAGAGTAGTGGCTACATCTGCTTTTAAAGCGGTACCACCAGCAGAACCTGCTGCACCACCTTGACCATATAAATTACCATTATTAGTCACAGTTATACTTCCAGCACCACCAGAAGCTAAATCCAAAGCGGGAGAACTAGTAGACGTACTGTAAACAGTTACACCAGAATTTATTACAATATATTTTGGATAGTCAACACTATAATCACTACCAAAAATACCTGAACCTGATTGTTGTGTAGCATTAGAAGAAAAAGTTTTTTGCCACCCTCTAGCTTGAGAATAAAAACTATTTAAGCTAATAGCACCACTTGTGGGAACATTAGCAGCTAAATTTGTAGCTGTATTATTCCCCGCATTAGATCTTACTTTGGTTCCGCCTCTGTAATAATCATCAAAAGAAACAGGTGTATTACTGCCAGGACTAAATTCATCCCGAATATCTGAAAGACTTATTGTTCCAGAACCAGTTAACGCCATTAGATTGATCCGAAAGCTGTAATATTTCCAGTTACAGTTAAATTACCACTGCTATCTAACTTAAATTTGTTTGTTCCTTGATAGGCAATTCTTAAAGTCCCAGCTGCTTCAGTAATAGTATAGTCCCCTAAATCCACGGTTGTTGCATTTAAGGTGCCTAAAGTCGTTGTGCCTGTAACCCCAAGTGTTCCAGCTATCGCTATGTTTGTATCTAATTTAGCACTTGTTACAGCGTCATTTGCTATTTTAGCAGTTGTTACTGAATTGGAAGCAAGGTGAGTAGCATCAATAGATCCATCAACATATTGATCACTGTCTACTGAATTAGCTGCTAATTTTGAATTAGTTACAGCACCGTTTGCAAGGTGAGCAGCATCAATAGACCCATCAACATATTGATCACTGTCTACGGAGTTGGCTGCCATTTTAGCTAATGTAACTTGCGAATTGCCTATGTGAGCTGTATCAATAGAGCCATCTACATATTGGGCACTGTCTACTGAATTAGCTGCCATTTTAGCTAATGTAACTTGCGAATTGCCTATGTGAGCTGTGTCAATAGAACCATCTACATATTGATCACTGTCTACTGAATTAGCTGCCATTTTAGCAACCGTTACTGCATCATCTGCAATCTTAACTGTTGTTACAGAATTAGAGGCTAGATGTACCGCATCAATAGAGCCGTCTACATATTGATCACTGTCTACTGAATTAGCCGCTAGTTTTGCATTAGTCACTGCATCATCTGCAATCTTAACTGTTGTTACAGAGTCCGTTGCAAGATGTACCGCATCAATAGAACCATCAACGTACTGATCACTATCTACTGAATTAACTGCCATTTTAGCCAAAGTTACAGCCGTAGCACCTATTTTAGCCGTTGTTACAGCATCATTGGCAATCTTAGCCGTTGTTACAGCATCATTGGCAATCTTAGCTGTTGTCACTGTGCCATCTATTATAGTGGGAGTTAGTCTAGCTACATTAGCATTAGAACCTGTTCCATCAGCATACACAATAGCTGTTGTAGAAGCTTCTAATGCAACCGTGGTTCCCGAACCACCGCCTTGTTTTACAGTTGCTGTTTGCCCAGTAGTATTACTTATAAAATACCATTTTTGTTGATCATTGGGATCTATGGTTAAATTAAAAGCACTTGAAGGATTACCATCTAGTATTAATACTTTGTGATGACCATTTGAAACTGAACCATCGTCTGTAGTTAATGTTGTATTCCCAGATATAGTTAATGTAAGAACACCATTCAATGCATCATCGATAATATCGAAGTTTGTATTCGTTGTTGTTCCCCAGGTTCCCGCTTGTTCACCAGAACCTATTTTTTCTATGCCTGTGTTTGCTGTATATGTACTTGCCATAATTACCTCATTCTACCTCTATCTCTGTCCATATTTCTGACCCAGACGGAGTTACTGTTGTCCATGCCTCTGTGCCACTTGGTGTAATGGCTGTATAAATCTCTGGAGTTGCACCTGCATTTATTTCTTCAAATAGTAAATCTCCAACTGACGCTTGAGAAAAATTAAAGTCTTTGGTAGCAACACCTGACCCTATCATAATACCATTTGATGTTTTTGTAAATGCAGACTGTATTTCAGACACACCTAATCTTGCTCTAAGACCAGCTGATGTCATTATAGTGTCGGTGCTTAACTCTGCATTTGCACCTGCACTTATATAAATAGCATTTGATGTCTGGGTGAAAGTTCCGTTCATGGAAATCACGCCAGACATTATGCCTATAGCAACATTGGCACTCGATGAGATACCACTTTGTTCAGATACACCTGCTAATACAATACCTTGATCCGATATGGAGTATTCAGATAGAGCAGATGCACCTAACATTAACCAGCCTTTTCTTCTTTAGGCTCTTCTTCACCTTTGACAGATTGTATCAATGAGTTTGTAAAAGCATTTTGGGCCACAGTTACTTGGTCTAATTGAAACTTTAGACTAGCAGCTTTGGTTTGTAAGTCTTTTATCTGATTGATGAAATAGTTCTGGTCTTGAGATAAATCTTCTTGATTATACTCTTTACCATCAATAGTAATTACGTTTGTTTTTTCAGTCATTACCAAGGTACTCCATTTGCTGTTGTTGGGTTAGCTTTTGCATTTATCTGAAAGGCTATGCTTTCTTCTATGGATACTACATGCTCTTCACCAAGTGCATCTTTAGCCCATCCAATAGCTTGTTCTTCAGTGATATCTGCAAAAGGTACTGGTTCACCTACGAGTGTTACATTAACTGTACCATAAGATGCTCCTGTGTTACCATCTGAGTCTTCATCAGATGCTCTCCAGTGCAAGATAGTTACAATATCTGTATTATCTCCCTGCACTAAATCTCTTTCCATATTAGTTATTGTCCAAGTTACCGCCATTTTATTCTCCTTTTGTTGTTTTTAATTATTACCAAGGTGTCCCACTTGCTGTGAAATTAGTTCTTTCATTTAAGTTAAAGGCTATACCTTCTTCTATTGAAGTTACATAGGTTTCACCAAGTGCATCTTTAGCCCACCCAATAGCTTGTTCTTCAGTGATATCAACGTAGGGTGTTGGTGTACCTGCAAGTGTTACACCGACTGTACCATAAGTTGACGCTGTGTTACCATCTGAATCTTCATCAGATGCTCTCCAGTGCAAGGTAGTCACAATATCTGTGTTATCTCCCTGCACTAAATCTCGTTCCATATTTTCAATTCTCCAAGTTACTGCCATTTTATTTTCCTTTTGGTTAAGTTAGGCTGTTTCTAATGTTGTATTTTTAACATTTAATTTTTGTTTTGTCTCCTTTGGTTTGGACTGACTACCCTATGTCCAATAGGGTTATTATATTTTGTATATAACTGTAAAAGTATAATAATTACCATCTACTAAGTAAGTTGCCATATCATTTGTTGAAGTTGCTCCGTTACGTCTTCTTAAAGTGATACTAGTTGAGCCAGTACCTACTTGTGCTAATACTATATTTGGGTCACTTGAATAACTGCCTTCAACAATTCCTTGACCAACGCCACCTGCATTTGTTCCACTGCCTGATTTTGCTGTAAAAGGTAATCCAGTAATATCTAACCCTCCTGTTGGCGATGATTGGCTCAATGGTCTTATTTTAGCCCAAGCTATAACTGTGTCACCAATTTTAGTATAAGAACCTCCAGAAAAAGAACTATTTATAGTAATTGAACCAGTTGTAGTAGCAATAGCAGGTGTCCAAGTCCCCTCTTCATAGTCATCCAAAGCATTAGCAGTAGCTGTATCTCCGTTAAAAGTTATTCCACCTGAGGGTAATATACGCATGCGTTCTGTGTTGTTAGTACCAAATACCAAAGCTCCATTAACTGTATTCCATAATCTAGAGTTTCCACCACTATAACTAAAATAAGCCATAGAACCCACACTTAGCGAATTTAAATACAAAGCACTAGACGTAAGTATATTACCTGCTACGTCAAGGTCTGTAGCAGGACTACTAGTACCGATACCAACATTGCCATCTGATTTAATGGTCATCTTTGCACTACCTAAATTACCTGCACTAGCTGTGAAAAAATTCAAACTGGCTTCATTAGTTCCACCATCTCTTTGTGCATTAATTTGTGCATTTCTAGCTGTATTGTCGTGAAAAGCTAAAACACCTAATATTTGTGTATCTCCAGTAGTGGCATTATTACCAAGTTGCAAACTAGCATAGTCTGCTGTACCAGTGCCCTTTATTGCAACTGTTGTTCTACCCTCACCAAAATCAGTCATAACTGAGGTAGTACCCACCAACAAGTTGCTTGACGTATCTATACGCATAGCTTCTGAACCAGAAATTGAGAACTTCATAGCACCACCAGTTCCTGTAGCATTAAAACCTGCTGAACTATTAGTTCCTGTTTGCCCTATTTCAATGGCAAAGTCACCACCTGCTGTACCACCAAACTTAGCAGCATAAGTATTATCCACTTCAACGTGTAATTTTCTATCAATATTTGATGAAAGACCAATACCAACATTGCCACTGCTGTCTATTCTCATGCGTTCTGTTTGACTAGCACCATTTCTAAAAATTAATTGACCACCACTTGCTGTGTTATTAATATATGAATTAACACCACTTTGCTGTAAAGCTAGATAGCCATTAGTTTCTTCTAGCCTTAAAATAGCATTGTTTGCTGTGTAAACATGAACTGTATTAGCAGGACTTGCAATACCAATACCAACATTGCCACTGGAGTCGATGAAAACCCTATCAGAAACCCCATTGGTTCTAAACGACATTGAGTTTTCACTGTTGTTGTACTCAATCATCCCCTGAGTGTTGCTATTAGCCGCATTTCTGAAGCGGATAGCTGCAACTTCAGTGTCTGCAGATGGTTGCAAATAAATGCTTGGAGTAGTTCCATCCAAATGCAACAAAGCACTCGGACTACTAGTACCTATGCCTACGTTACCACTGCTGTCTATTCTCATGGCTTCTGAAGCATTTGTGCTAAAGACCATTGCAGTGTTTTCAGCATTATAGATAGAAGCATATCCAGCACTTGAATATCCAACATCAAGACCAGTAGAAGCCAGACCATCATGACTAAAACGAACAAATGCTTTTGAGTTTGCAGCTGTACCATTTATATTAAGGTCACGAACAAGACTACTTGCAGTACCAATACCAACCCTGTTGTTAGCTGAGTCTACAAAAAGTGTATTTGTGTCTACTGTTAGATTACCTGTTACATCAAGAGTACCACTTAGGTCTGCATCAGTGACTATCTTGGATATGTCTTTTGCTCTTGTCATTCTGCATTCTCCAATGCTACTATTCTAGCTTCTAATTCTTGTATTGTCTTCACGAGTAGAGGTACAAGTTTACTTTGGTCTATACCTTGATAGACAGGAATTGTATTACCATCATCATCTAGTTTATTGTCACCAACAGAAACACCATCAGGTAATTCTTCATGTTCTCTCCAAACTTTTACTTCATTGTGTGTGCCAGTAATTGCTTCAGGTACAACTGATTGAACTTCATGTGCTAAGAAACCATCTACTGTTGTATCTGCATCTGCTATGAAGTTAAAACGTACTGGATTAAGTTGTTTTAGTCTTGTTGTGGCATCCCAATCTGCTGTTACATTTTCTTTTAGTCTGTGGTCTGAGGAAGTGTTGTAAGATGTTGAAGAAGAAGTTATATCAATAGAACCAACGTCAGTTGAACCATTATATACAAATCTTATCATTTCACCTGCATAATTATTTATTTTTCTAAGAACCAAGACTGGGAAACCACTACTTCTAGTTATACCTGACCCAGCACCTGTAATACTAGCACCTTGTGTAGTTGCTATATCATTGGCATCAGTTATACCCACCAGCAAAACACCACTGCTGTTTATACGCATACGTTCTGAAGCATTTGTAGTAGTCCCAGTATTTGTACCAAAAGTTAAATCGTAGTCACCTGAACTACCATCTCTTACGTTTTTTATAAAAGAAGCAATTTGACCTTGTCCAAATCCACTTGTTCCATATCTATCTCTAAATTCCAATGTAAGGGTTGAGTCTGCACCGTTAGCACCACTTCCAAAAATAAAACTTGAATTCGCTCCACCTCTAATATCTATTATATCTTGAGGACTCGTAGTACCAATACCAACATTGCCACTGCTGTCTATACGCATACGTTCTGAAGTATCGTTTGCATTAAATGTTAACGCATCATCTGTTTCATTGTTTTGTATTCTAAAATATTGAGTACGACCATCATTAGAAAGTAGTATTGATGCGTTAGCTCCACCTGATACTGGTTCAATATGTAATTCAGCATCAGCATTCGAAGTTCCTAATCCAATTTTGCCTGTGCTTCTTATACGCATACGTTCTGTGTTAGATGTACCTATTCTTAATGAATCGTCTGAGTTGGCGTATAGGACATATCCCTGATCCACCTGACCTGAGTCGCCAAACAAAACACCCGTATTTCCTGAGTTTGTAGAAACAACAGAGACATACTGACTACCTGCTCCTGATACTTGTACCTTTTGACTAGGACTACTAGTACCAATACCAACATTGCCACCCTGCGGATTGATTGAAAGAACGCCACCTGTGTTTGTTGTTCCGTCAATTAAATGCTCAATAGTTGCAACATTATCAGCACTAGGGTACATATATAAAACGTCATTTGCTCCACTTCCACGCAACGCAATACCGTTGGCACGGTTTAAAGATGTTGCTTTTATTTCAAGAAGACTAGCAGGACTTGTAGTCCCCAAACCTAATCGCTCTGCACTAGCATCCCAAAATAGCTTTGGTGTATTACCTGTGTCTTCGTAGAAGCTGATGTCTCCAGTAGAATTTTCAATTTTAAATCTTGGTGTACCAGTACCTTTATCATCAGTAATAGTTTGAACTGTAAAGTTTCCAGAATTTGACCTTAACAACGTATTTAAGTCTGTTGTGTCAGACTCCATTAAATATAAATTAACAATGGAAGATTCAACTTGAAACGCATCCATAGTAGCCGTACCTGTTACGTCAATACCTGTTGAGGTTGTGGTTAGTCTGGGGTCGCCGTCATAGTAAAGCTCAACAGAGCCATCAACAGTACAAACTAACATATTTTCAGATGAACCTTTATTTAACTGAATGTTTGTGCCGTTTGTAGAAATTTTTAACTGCCCTGTTCCCTCATCAGCAATAATACTATGCGACCCATCATGATAAATCTGTAAGTCAGAATCTGCTCCAAACACAGCTTTGTCACTGTCACCAAAGTTAATATCTGCTGATGTAGTCATACCATCTGTTGTGATTACACCTGTTACGTCAATGCCTGTGTTGGTGGTGGCTAGTTTTTGTGAGTTGTTATAGTAAATTCGCACATCTGCATCTTTATTAGCACGAACCATTGTTGCACCAGTACTAGTTTGCAAATCAATACCAGCTCCATCACTTCTTAAATTGAGTCTACCATCACCAGCATCTCTTACATAACTATTAGAACCATCGTGATAAATCTGTAAGTCAGACCCTGCACCAAATATGGCTTTATCGTTATCGCCTAGATTAAGATTAGCAGATAATGTAGTCTCACCTGTAACTGCAAGTGTACCAGCCATAGTAACGTTACCATCAAACACGCCACCATCTGCCTTGCTTACTGTATCAGCTATAGAAAATACATCGTAAACAATAATCTCAATGATATCACTAACAGCAGCACCTTCTCCTAGTACAATAGATGTACCACTAGTGGCAGTGTAATCTGCATCACCTAGCTTTACACCATTTCTATATACATCAACGTAGTTGCTATCTCTGTAGCTTAAAGAAACGCCCTCGGCTCCCGCTCCACTGAACGTTGTCTGTGAAGCAGTAGCAGTATAGGTATGTTTTT
>Ga0208899_1001969_pt1 | contig 14137 bp, 25 predicted proteins | sample VirMetDEL_Nov_24_FD_184518 | JGI IMG/M metagenome (GOLD analysis project Ga0208899, IMG submission 184518) | Aqueous microbial communities from the Delaware River and Bay under freshwater to marine salinity gradient to study organic matter... | ecosystem: Environmental > Aquatic > Marine >... | reverse complement strand
CAATGCCTGTAAGGTTCTTGGCGATGTCCTCGACGTATGGATTGACGATGTACGCGTAGAGTGTCCACTGGAGGTCCGTACAAACAGCTGGAGCAACTCTGAGGCAGTGTACGTGACACTCCCAGTATTCCCTGAAGATAACGCCTTAGACAAAGGTCCATACGACTCAGAAACAAATGCGGAGATTGTATAATGACAGTAGAAGAAACAGTACGGGCTACCATTATCATTCTGGAAGCAAGAGGAATGATGAACTGGCCTGATCCTGAACTCACTGAGACCATCATAGGTGATGTTATGGAGATGATGGGTAATAACGATGAGGAGAATTACGATGAAGGACAACCAGACTGGCACCAAGAGTGGCACGACTTCGACCCGGAAGCTTAGGCAACTCTTTATTGTTCGTGACAAGGCAGACGAGCGTCCTATCGACGATCAACTAGCAGAGCAGATAGAACGCCTAGCACCTACATTCTTAGTGGCTGCTACGACTCATGACAAGAATCACCTCATATTCCTTGGATGGGATAAGGAGAGCTAATGTTATTATTCATTCGTATAGTAGGAAGCTTCATATTGTTTCTATTAACTATGAACCTTTTACTATACATAACCGTTCTGCTAACTAGATAGAAAGGAAAAGTTATGCGAAGAACACCTAGTATGTACGCGTTCTACGAGCGTAGTATTATTACAGCAAGAGACAATGGAGATTGGGGTGAGTATTATTACCTCATAGACGACGCACCTCAGAGTATTAAAGATGCTCTAGTGCGAAATGAAATCATCGAAGAATCAGTAGAAGAATCACGGAAAGGAACTACTTATGCGTAAAGTAATCGACAACAACTACACTAACACAATGCTCACAGCCTTCCAGTACGTACATGACGTAGTTAAATCTGGAGGCCTCGCCTATGAAACAAAGAGTGCTATCTGGGTTTACGAAGTAGAGCGTGATAGAGTAATGCTCATCGTCAAATCTCCTGCTAACATGTCTAACAGGTTTATTGACTATGTCAAAGGAGATAAGCACTTTCAGAGTCACAAAGACAGGATTATCAAGCTTACTAACGCTAAGCCTGTGGTGACTCGTTACGAAATTGCGTCTTAAAAAACACCCTTAAAGGGGGAAGGGCGCATAGTCCAATTGGCAGAGACACTGGACTTAAAATCCACACAGTCTGGGTTCGAATCCCAGTGCGCCTACCAATTTGAAAGGATATACCATGCTACAAGTAACTCTTAATACAACTGACTATCCACACCTTGACACTGAAGAGGTCTTCGGACTTCTTCCTAACTGGGTCAGGGAATATACCTTGGGTCTCACTGAGGAGAACACACTCAAAGATCACCTTGATACTGCTTATGGCTTTGGGCTGTATGAGTTTGATGGAGAGATACTAGAAGACGGTACCTATCGTAGCCCATATGAAGAAGATGAGGACATCAAGTGGGTAGGTCAAATGAATACTCCCGATGGTACACTATACTTCTACAAGTACTCTATTGTAGGTATTCCAACTCAATCAGGTTATTTCTTAACAAGGATGGATTGATGATAGAAATAATCTGCAAACAGTGTAAAGCAAAACAGTATATCACTGAGTCATTTGCAAAACTTGGCAGACTATACTGTCGTGTTTGTAGTAACGAACTTAACTACGAAAAGGACAAAGATGGAAGAACTAGAGATACTTAACTTTGAAGAGACCGATGATGGCGGTGCGATAATGCACGTATCAATGTCCCCTCTTGCAGTTAAAGTATGTGTAGAACAAGGCATACTTACTATGATTAAGAGGTATATAGACGATGAGGCACGAAACTTTCATGCTAGAAAGGATGAAGATGGAAGAGAAAGTATGGACAGCAGTCAGTCCTAAACACTACAAAGAGATTGTCCCTGGACTGCAGTATATGCAGATGATGGATCACATGCTAGCTGACTTTGAGGGCAGTGAAGCGCATCTGATGGGACAGATCTACAAGTATCTTATGCGTTATGGTAAGAAAGACGCTAAGAACCAAGAACTAGGTAAGGTCTTTTGGTATCTGTGCTATCTGATGATTAACAATGGAATGAATAGCGCAGACTTACACTCAACACTAGATGAAATCGAGGAGATGTTCATATGATTACTGAAAAACGTACTGTTATTATTCGTGACGCTGAAATGCATTGGGCTAAGTTGGGTAAGCCTGTAGAACCATTTGGTACACTTCAATGGGAATTGCAGATCAGAACACGAGATAAAGCAACAGCAAAAGACTGGAAAGATAACTTCTATCTCACTGTCAAACAAGAAGATGATGACGATGGTGTGTATTGGAAAGCAAATCTTAAGCGCAAAGCCATTAAGAAGGATGGCGAAAAGAATACACCACCAGACGTACTTGATGGTGCTAAACAGCCTATTGATGGTACAACCATTGGTAACGGTTCAGTAGGTAACGTTATGCTATTCCAATATCCTTATGATGTAGGAGGACGCAAAGGCGTTTCAAGTATCCTGTCTAAAGTACAGGTAGTAAATCATAAGGTATATCAACCAGATACAGGAACTGACTTCGATATTGTCGGTGATGTAGATGAACCACAAGGAGATGTAACAGATTTCTAATGGGAGATGTAATAGACTTTCCTATGAAGGTTGAAGTCGAATTAGAGGATGAGGGGCAAGCGATGCTGGAAGCTGGCATCGTTGCCTTGTGGGATCTTATTGGTGGCTCCAATCTAAAGGACAAGCTAGACCATGAAACTTATATGTTCATGTTCTTGCAATACTCAGGTGTCTGCTTTGATTGTATGGAAAAAGAGTTAATCATTGTAGATGAAGATGGAAATCTTGGTATCGATATAAGCATAAAGGAAATGTTACAAAATGCGATTACAGACATTGAGACAGAGCTTGCAACCAAGCATTAAAGCACTCACTGAAGCAGCCGATTACTGGTCAGAAATGACTGTTCGAGGTAAAGCAGGTGGGCATCATTATATAATGCTGGTAAGAGCAATTCAAGACCTTAAGAATTATATTCTTGAAGCAGAAAGGAATGATAATGAAGAATTACGTTTATCTAGCGGGACCGATGGAGGACTGCTCCGAAGAGTGGATGACACAATGGAGGACGAAGGCATCCCACAGTTTAGACAGTAATGGCATTCAATACCTGGACCCAACAAGGCGTGTGTCGTTTCATGAAGAGCTTTCTCTTAGTGAGCAACACAAGCCTGTTCAGTCTACTTGTAGACGTATCTTTAAAATGGACATGCAAGACATAGCAAACAGCAATATAGTTCTTGCAGATGTTCGACGTGGTAGTGGAAGAGGTACAGGTACTGCAATGGAACTAATGTTTGCTCACATGAAGAATAAAATCATTATCTTGTGGGCAGATAAAGACGACCTTATACACCCATTCTACGAGAGTATCTACACAGAGAAATACTTTACATTAGAAGAATGTCTTGACGCATGTACATATTACTTTGATTAGAAAGGAAAACAATGCCTTACATTACTCAAGAAGACCGTAAGAACTTTATGTGGATTGAAAGCGCAATTGAAGATACGCCGCCTAATAAAGCAGGTGAGCTTCAATACCTTATTGCTGTCATGATACATCATTTTATACGAGAAAGAGGTCTTAATTATCAGACATGCAATGATGTCATGGGCGCACTCACAGGTGCTAACCTGGAGTTCTATAGACGCTTTGTAGCTGACTACGAAGACAGTAAAATCAGAGATAATGGTGATGTCTATTACGAAGTGTACGAATAAAGACTCGCTTGGTCGAGAGTGTAATCAACATAAACAAGGAGATAATTTCTGTGGCTATCCCAAATGCAATCACTTGGCTACTCAATATCTTCGGAAAGGAGCGTTGTCTAATGAAGGACGATGGTGGTTATCGAGATGTAACCCAAAGCTTCTTAGGTCGTATGAGGGAAGTGCGTAGATGCCCTGTATGCGGAGAAGAGTATTGGGAAGGTGCTTTAGATTTTCTATCGGATGAATTTGTTTGTCCGAGTTGTGAAAACGGAAAGGAAGAAGAATGAAACTCGTATTTGACATTGAGACAGATGGCATCAAAGCTACACGCATTTGGTGTCTTGTTATTCAAGATGTCGAAAGCAAGAGGATCTATAAGTGTTCTGATGTAGATGAGATGTGTCTCTCAATTAATGAAGGCATAGCTCTGATGCATAAGGCAGATGCACTTATCGGTCACAACATTATTGGCTATGATTTAGCTGTTATTAAACAACTACTTAACGAAGACTTTTATGATAAGAAGTTGTATGACACCTGGGTTATGAGTCAAACACTCAACTATAAACGCGGACACAAACATGGTCTTGCAGGTTGGGGTGAACATCTCGGTTACAGTAAGCTAGACTTTAATGACTGGGATTCATACAGCCTTGAGATGTTAACTTATTGTGTGCGTGACGTAGAACTCAATACACGGGTCTACGAAATGCTTATCAAAGAATTTAAAGATCAATCAGCAAAGAAACCCTTAATTGCTAAGGGTCTTCGGGCTGAACACGATGCTGCAATCTTTGAGGCACAAGTAAGAATGCATGGCTGGCTATTCGATGTTGAAGCTGCTAATAAACTGCATCAAGAAATGTCAGATGAGTTAGAAGCAATTGAGTCTCGTGTGCATCCTCAATTACCTGAGATGACTATCTATGTAGATAAACAACCTAAGACAGCAAAGTATACTAAGAAAGGAGACTTTACTGCTGTCACAAGGCGTTTGCTTACTGAACATCTTGGGTATGAGCCTGAAGTAGATGACTGGGATCCTGAACAAGAGTTCCAACGTCAATATCAAACACAAGTTACTCTTGGTAATATGGAAGAAGTCAAAGAATACTTGTTTAGTATAGGATGGGAACCAGATGACTGGAACTACAAGAAACAAGGTTATGAGTTTGTTAAGACAAGCCCGAAACTCACAACAACGAGCCTTACTTTACTCGGAGATATTGGACTCGATATTGACCGATACTACACAACAAGATCGCGAAGGTCTATTCTCGAAGGCTGGCTTAAGGAGGTTAAGGGAAATAGGCTATCTGGAAGAATGTGGACTATCGGTACGCCTACATTCAGAGCAAGACACGAAGTAATTACTAACTTACCTAGTGTTGATGCTGCATGGGGCAAAGAAATGCGTAGTCTCTTTATATGCGAAGACGGATACAAAGTAGTTGGTGCTGACTCTGCTGGTAATCAGATGAGAGCATTGTGTCATTATATTGGTGACGATAAATTCACTAAAGAGGTAACGGATGGAGACATTCACACTTATAATGCAGGTATTCTTGGGAGTAGCCGTGGTGACGCTAAGCGTTGGCTTTATGCCTATCTATTTGGCGGTGGTGGCCGTAAGCTTGGCACTATTCTCACTGGTAAACCTGATGCTAAGGTGGGAGATGCTAGTAAAAGGAAGTACCAATCGGCAATCCCTGGACTTGGAAAAGTCAAAGCAAAACTAGATGAAATCTTTAATCAAACCAGAGCAGGATACGGTGATAGCTTTATCCCTGCACTTGATGGTCGTAGAGTATATGTAGGCTCTGCTCATCAATCACTTAATTATCTACTGCAAAGTGCAGAAGCAATTACTTGTAAGGCTGCTGTAGGCTATGCTATGCAGAAGATTAAAGACGAACAACTCGACGCATATCCTGTTATCTTTTATCATGATGAGATGGCTTGGGTTGCTCGTGAAGATCAGGCTGAACGTGTCAAAGAGATTTGTATCGAAGCTTTTAGAGAGGCACCAAAGCAATTTAATGTACAGTGTATGGATGGCGATGGTGTCATCGGTAACTGTTACGCAGATGTACACTAGAAAGGAAGTACAATGGGTAAAATGAAAGACTACCTTATAGGACTAGAAGACGATTACTTTGCTATGGCTACAGAAATCGTTAACGAGTGTGAAGATTTCTCTGAGCTTGTTCAACGCATGAATAAATATCGTGACTGGATGTCATTGCATGATGACGAAAACGTATATACTGTATTAGGTGACATTTGGTCAGAGTATTGGGGAGACTACTATGATAGCAGTCGTTGATGCCGATAGTTGTATTTATCAAACCGCTTGGCAACAACCAAGTCTTGATAAAGCCTTTGAAAATTATCTAACAATCATGTCTAAGCACTGGATTGATCCTGTTTGGTCTGATGAACAATTTATTTATTGCGGAGGTAAGGATAACTTTCGCTATGAACTCTGTCCTAACTATAAAGCAAATCGTAAAGCACCTCCTGATGATGCTAGTTTGTTTCGTCCACTGATGGCTAAGATAATTGAAGAAGGTCTTGCTATACCGTCAGATGGAATGGAAGCAGATGATAGGGTCAGGATTAAATGCACAGAGCTTGCTTCATTAAATAAAGAGTTTACTGTAGTACACATTGATAAAGACCTTGATTGTATTCCTGGGAAACACTATAATCCACGGAAGCAAGAGTTCTATGATATCGATGTAAACACTGCTGATCTTCTTTATTGGACCCAGATGCTTAAAGGCGATCCAACAGATAATCTGCCTGGACTACCTAAAGTCGGCCCTAAGAAAGCAGAGGCAATGCTTAAGGGCGTTCCAATGGGTCGGCGTAAGTCTCGTGTGCTTGCAGCATACAGAGCTAAGTATGGTCGGGTTGATTGGAAAGAAAAACTGCTTGAGACTGCTAATGGTATTCATATACTACGCAGTGAAGGCGATTACTTCAAGGTATAGGAGAAGACTATGTCTACTAATACTCAAGACCACCAGCGTTACGAAGATGTAATTATTAAAGAAGTTACTAACGTAGACGCAGGTGGCTGGGTCGGCATCATAACTGAAGAGCATGGTGAGATCCGCTGTAAATCTAACTTGCGTACTAAACTTAAGCTTAAGAAAGGATGGGAAGGGGATCTCACAGTATGGGTTAATCCTAATAGTAGCACTGTTTGTGTAGCATTTGACCAGAAAGCCTGGAAAGCTACTGGCGCAGACGCTATGCCACACGGTCAGTGGTCTTTATCAGCAGATATCGATGCAATTAATCCATATGAATCAGAAGGCTTTGTATATCTTATTCGTGAAAATTCTACGGGTAAAGGCTATGTCGGTAAGAAATCTTACTGGAACTACAGCAAAGGTAAACGTGTACGCCAATCTAATTGGAAGACGTATGCGTCATCAGGTGTAGATACTGCACAGAAGGTCTCTGATAATCCAGAGGAATTTGAATACACTATTCTGGCAGAAGCACCTGATAAGTCTGCGCTTAATTATCTTGAAGTACTATGGCAGATTAAACTTGAAGTGCTTACTTCTGTCGATCATGAAGGCGAAAAGCTTTACTATAATAAAACATTAGGTAGTGAGAAATGGATGCTCACTAAAGCGTTTATCGAGGAGTACAATGCGAAATCCAATGTATAATAAAATTCCTGCGCAACAAGTAATCGATGGTAAAAAGGCAGAGCCTGAGATCACAGATTATGATGATTACCTTGCAGATTATTTAACTACTAAGGAACAAAGACGCAAAAAAGTAACTAAGCTAAGTAAAACTAGGCAACGAAAGAAGGACAATCGTTATGCCAAAGAAGAAAGACTATACGGAGAGTAAAGAGATTGGTAAAACAAAATGCCCTACTTGTCCTTCATCAGATGGCTTTGCTATCTATGATGATGGTCATGGCTATTGTTTTGTATGTAATCACTATGAACGTAATGTAGAAGAAAAGGAAGAGGATATGCCTCTAGACACGGTTATTAAATCTGTATGGTGTCCTGAAGTATTTAAACAAAATACTGGAGACGCTCGTGGATGTCAAGAAAGACGAATTACAAAGACCATTGCAGAACATTACGGTGTACGAGTTGACTATGATGCTAACCGTAATATCACTGCTTATCATTATCCATATTATAAAGACAACGAGCTAGTCGCTTATAAGACTCGCAAGTTGCCTAAACAATTTAACACTATAGGAGACTTTAAAGATGTCTGGCCTTTTGGTTGTCAAAGCTTTGGAATGGGAGGCAAACGCCTCGTCATCACCGAAGGTGAATTCGATGCGATGTCCGTTGCACAAGCCTCACTCGACCACTATAACAAAATCTATCCTGTCATTTCTGTTGCGTCAGCAAGCAACCTCAAGAGTTTGTTGCATGCAAGGGAATGGATCCGTTCATTCGAAGAAGTCGTACTGTTCTTTGATAATGACGTAGCAGGTAAGAAAGCAGTTAAAGAAGCTGCTAATATTATTGGTATCGATAAAGTAAAAGTTGTAAGCACTACCGCTAAAGATCCCTGTGAACTTTACCTTGCTGCGTCGGCAGCTGGTGTCATGAGAGCTATCTGGGATGCACAGCCATTTAGTCCTGCAGGTATCGTAGTAGGTCATGAACCTGTATGGGAGCAGTACCTTGCTAGACGCTCTACTGAGTCTGTTGCTTATCCTGCTTGCCTGAAAGGCATTAACGATAAAATTAAAGGTATGCGCTTTGGTGAGATAACGCTGTTCACTAGTGGTACTGGTAGCGGTAAATCTACAGTCATAAAAGAGATTGTACTAGATCTTCTCGATAAAACTGAAGACAAAATTGGTATGATTTCTCTTGAAGAAAGTGTAGGTGACACTGCTGAAAAGTTTATTCAGATGAAGCTACAACGTAACTTACAAGAGTACGATGTGTCTCTTGAAGAACAGGAGGAAGCATCTCGTGCAGTATTCGGAAACGAAAGGCTGGTATTACTTGATCATCAAGGGTCTGTTGGTGATGAGTCTCTCATTGATAAGATTGAGTATATGGCTCTTATGGGTTGCAAGTACCTTATCCTTGACCACATTACAATCGCTGTATCTGAGGGAGCTGAAGGATACACTGGTAACGAAGCTATTGATAAGGTCATGTCAGATCTTCTCAAGCTCACTAAGAAGCATAACATATGGCTTGGAGTTATCAGTCATCTACGTAAGGTTCAAGGTGGAGGTTCTACCTTCGAACAAGGTAAGCTACCTAGTATGGATGACATTAAAGGTTCTGGTTCAATCAAACAGATTTCATTTGATATCATCGGATTCGCTAGGGATATGGCTAATGAAGATGAAGAAACAAGAAACACAATTAATTTCATTGTGCTTAAATCTAGGTTTGCAGGTAAGACTGGACCAGCCGGACACGCTAAGTATAACCATGAAACAACACGGTTGACTTATCATGACCCCCAAGGAATTGATTTCGAGGTACTATAATGGCAAAGAAAGTTAACAAAGATAAAGTTTATTTTGAACTTAAACCCCGTAAACGAATAACCTTTACGGGAAAGAAATATTCAACGCGTAAGAAATACCGAGGACAAGGTCGATAGGAGGCTTATATGTCGGTAAAACAAGAACGCTATGATACTATGTATATGGATATTGCAGAGCGTGTATCTGAAATGTCATATGACACAGACACTAAAGTTGGAGCTATAATTGTCAAAGACGGAAATATTATTTCGATGGGTTGGAACGGAACTCCTTCGGGCTTCCCTAATGATTGTAAACACCCTGGTACTGGGGCTACTCTACCTTATGTTATTCATGCTGAAGCTAATGCTATCGCTAAGCTGGCTCGTACTGGAGGCAACGGATTGGATTCCACACTCTACTGTACGCTCGCGCCTTGTATGGAATGTACTAAACTTATCTTGCAATCTGGGATCAGCGAAGTTGTGGTTACACAAGCAGATGAACGATATATGGATAGCTACAAGATCCTTAAAGAGAAAGGTATGGTAAGGCTATGCAAGTCTACTTCCAAAGCTTAGAACATGATCCTAATCATGTTGCCTGGGTTCAATGTGAACCAGAAGACTTGGATGATGTTAAAGCAATCTTCCCTGTCGAAAAGTATGAGATTTTAGTCGGACTTAAGCCAACTTATGATCCGCTAACTTGTAATACTCAAACCTTATACAACCCACCTAGCCCAATCTGGGGCGTAGATGTCAGGAAAAGAGACAATGCAGGACATAAAGACTTATCTCTTGGAGAGAATTCGTAGCGAAGATATCGGAGTTAAACCACGGCGTAACCTTCAGCTTATGCGTATGATCGATACGGATGGCGTAGATATGCTTGACTTCCTTATTGAAGATATGATTATCTTTGCTCGCAAGTATATTCAGCGTTGCTTTAAACGAAGTAAGGTTGAAGGAGAAACGCCTATTACTCAAGCATCAATGGCTATCGGTAAGTATATTGTTGAGTCATGGGATCCCACTAATGTAAACTTTAGAGATCATATTCGAGTAGGTGATCTTGTAATTGAAGGCTTTGTAATGTGTGAATACCTCACTATCAGTGTAGGACATATTAAAAGCCGTAAGCCAGTGACAATCCACGCAACAAAGAAATGGGGCGAGATGGAGATTGTTGCTGGCAAAACTGCTTGTATATCTGAAGACGCTATCCCGCCTATCACTAGTCTATTTCAAGATAATGGGCGCAGTGTAATTAAGACTTGGGATAAGTCTAAAGAAATGCTGTTTACAAAATACTTAAATAAGCCATTTGTAAAGGCTATCGACAAACTACAGTCCACTCGCTATCGGGTTAATGAAGGTGTTCACAAGGCTATCCTAGATAACTGGGACCACTTCATTGGTAGCGAAGTATTTAAAGGAGACAACGATAAAGAGAACGATAAGCTCTATCAGCGTCAAGCCTCTAAGAACAGGGAGGTAAAAGAGATAATGGCTACCGCAGCTAAATGGATGCACAAGGAGTTTTATTTCTATATTGATGCAGACTATCGTGGTAGGCTTTATTATAGTGAGCCATTCTTTAACTTCCAAGGTTCAGATATGGCCCGTGGTCAACTGTTGTTTGCAGAAGGTCGTTTGTTCGATCAACAAGCAAGCTTTTGGTTGGCTGTGCATACGGCTTGTTGCTATAATCAGTCGTATACTATTGACGAGATCCCTGAATGGGTGACCGCTGATTATCGTAGCATACTTGAGTCAGAAGGTCTTGATACTATCTCTGTAGATAAAATGACGCTTGAAGACAGAGCAATGTGGACTCAGCAGAACATTGATACTATCGTTGAAGCAGGTGAGATGGGTTTCTTCTTTGCAGAAGCTGAGAAAGAAATCTCTTTTCTTGCTTGCTGTATTGAGTGGTACAACTATTCTACTGCGGAAGGCGACTTCTATACTCACCTACCTATCCCTATTGATGGTGCTAATAATGGTTGGCAACATCTAGGTGCTATGTCTAAGGACGAAAAGACAGGTGAGTTAGTAGGGCTTGTGCCTGTGAATATTCAGAATGACTTCTATGTTCAAATCGCCAAGCGTCTTACTGAGCGTATGCCAGAATGGTTTGAAGAGCGCAATATACCTATGAAGCATATTCGAAAAGGTATTGCTAAGCGTGCTGCTATGACTCGTGCGTATAGCTGTGGACAAAAGAAGATGTCGGAGTCAATGTTCTCTGATTGCTATCAGTATGGATACACTGATGAGTATAACATTTCTGAGTACGATTGTATTGATCTCAGCGGTCAAATCATTAAGGCGATTGAAGAGGTCTGTCCAGGGCCACTCACTACTATGAAGTATCTTCAGAGACTTGCAGATCAAGAGATCAATAATTGGATGGGTATGTATGGTACTGATCGAGGGCAAGGTATCGAGTGGATTACTCCATCAGGCTTTCCTGTTATCTATGAGTGTTATCGTACTCGTCCTGCTAAAGTAGATTGTTACGGCTTCAATACCCCTCATGGCGAGATACGCTTTAAGCATGTCATCAGAGAAAAGACAGACATTCCTGATCGGCGTGGATTTATGTGTGGTATCAGCCCTAACTTTGTTCATAGCATGGATGCATCTCACATGGCTCTTGTAATTGCTAATTGGGATGATGACTTTGGTGCTGTGCATGATTCATTCAGTAGTTATGCTACTCGTACTGAAGACCTTATGACAATTACTCGTGAGAAGTTTGTTGAGATGTACGACAAAGAAAACTTTTACGGAACAATTGAGTTTGGTAAAGGCTTTAATGGAAAACAACCAACAATAGGTAGTCTCGATATTACAGGAGTAAACAAGTCTAACTATTTCTTCTGCTAAAATAAAATAACCCCACAAGGTTTCCTAATAGGATTCCCTGTGGGGTATTTTTATTTTTTAAGCAAGATATCAATCTGCTCTTTAGCTTGAGCGCGAAGCCTTCCAGCTTCTGCTTTTGCTTTGCCTTCTGGATGACCCATGCTAATAAAACCTTTTATGTTTTTATTATACATACGATTGAGCATTACCTCATTAATCTGAGGTGTATACGCAACTTGTGGATCTAGGTTAAATTGTTTAACAAATTCCATGTCATCAATATCAACTCCCTGGAGAGCAAGTCGGTTATAGTTTTTCTTTTCCATATCTTACTCCTTAGTTTAATTGATATGCAATCTTAGCTAGTTGACTTTCAATACTATCATATCCAAAAGAATCCTGAGTTAAGCTGGCCATTCTTTCTTTATCTAATAGCACTGCGTTTTCATTTACTTTATAAAAGAATATAAGAAAATTAATTAACGCTTTAATTTCTTTACCAGTTAGCATTGCACCGTCTGCATCCCAATTCTTAAGAAGATTACTTAATCTTTGGATTGCTTCCGCTTTTTTAGGATGACGACCTGGCTTTCTAAATATAGTAAACAATTGAGCAAGCTCAGGCGATACTTCTTCACGCTCGGCGTTAAAAAGTTTAGTATTAATATCTTTTAATGTTGCATGTAATGCTCTAAACTTAGGGTTATTATCGCTAACCATAAATCGTTCATCATCTGCCAGCCTTGCTTCAAAGTTAGCTTTGGCTTCTAGCAAAGGAATAATTGCAGATTTAATTGGACTATATCCTTTTTCAGTAGGTCCAATTAATTCTTTAAAAATTCTATTATAAGCCGAATGATACTCGCCTACAGATCTTGCATCAGTAATAAGCGAATCATGGATATCTACAAAGAATAACGGATTCTTACGGTTCTTATTAACATAGTTAATTGTCTTAGCCATTACTGCACCATCAATTGACTGAATAAACAATACAGGTAATTGATTAATTGTTTCTTGTCCAAATGCAGATGGTTGACCCTTAACTAGTTTACCAATTTCCATATCATAAATAAGAGGAATCTTTGAAGTCCTTTTAGTTCCTGATGGTTGAGTTGCTTTAACTGGACGCTCCATCACTGTGCCATCGCCTAACGGCACTTGAACTACTTCACCTGTTTCGTATACTTCTCGAGATCCATAAAAAGACTTTTTACCTGTTGGAGTAATAAAATAAGGTGTTTCACCCATTGCAGCAAATATTCTTGCTTGATCTTTAAAGTGTGATTGATAATCAAGAACAAGAACTTGTTGAAGAGTTGCAGCTAAGACTAGGTTTAAATCTGAAATTGCATCTCTGTCAGTATAAGTAGGAATATCTACTTTAATACTTTCAATTGCTTCTGAAAAACGAGAACCAAATGTAGGATGACCTAATAGTGCCATAACTGTTTCATGTTGAAATCCAATATATGAACCATAAGAGGTCTCCATAAGTGGCGCACGACTAACTGCTTTAGCAAAATCTTTTGCGTTATCAGGATCTTGCATAAACGAAGTAAACAATCCTTCGTAAGCTGACTTCTTATCTGCATTTTTAAATATAGAATTAATAGAGGGAATTAAGTGAGTCATATAGTAATCACGAATATCGCCTTCATTAATAATATTTGTTTCATCTTCATAGATAAGCCCAACTCGTTTAACCATGTTTTCAATTCCGTAAAGCAAACCATAAATAGCCATACCACTTTGTTTACCATCGTGTTTAGCTGTTGCTTTTGCCTGGAAAATATAATCATTCTTACGAGTCTTTTGAACAGGTGCAAAGAAAGTTTCTTGTTCAGCCATAATATCTTTTTCGAGTATTTGGATCTGATCTAGATCTTGCATTTCTTGTGCATCTTGCATCATTGCTTGTAACTGCTGCATACGTACACTAGTTAATTGACCCTCTGCGGTCAGAGGTACAATAGGAATTAACTAAA
>Ga0208899_1001967_pt1 | contig 14147 bp, 17 predicted proteins | sample VirMetDEL_Nov_24_FD_184518 | JGI IMG/M metagenome (GOLD analysis project Ga0208899, IMG submission 184518) | Aqueous microbial communities from the Delaware River and Bay under freshwater to marine salinity gradient to study organic matter... | ecosystem: Environmental > Aquatic > Marine >... | reverse complement strand
AACGTTACCCATACCAGCACCCATGTAACCAAGTCTTTCGTATGGTTCGTAAGCTGCAAGTCTGTTTGCTTCTCTTTGTTGATCAAGAACAGATTGTTCAAATAATTGTTGGCCGCGCCCAGCTTGACCCAATGTTGAAATATCTCCGCCTTGTAAACCTGGAACTAGTGTAGCCATTCTTTGTTGATCAGCTCCTAGTTGTTGTGTTTGTGTAAATGCTTGGTTAGCTGCAGTTTGTGCATTTTGAAAACCACCTTCTAGCATTTGTTTTTGTAATAGTGCTCTGTTCATATCTGATTGATTTTGATATTGTGCTCTCATCACACCTTCACGTCCACCACCTAAATTACCAGATTGTGCTGCACCTAAACCAATATTAGTTATACCAGCTTGAGCTTGTTTATCATATTCTGATAGTGTTGCATCAATTACATCTTGTTGATACGGAGACATAAATTGTTGATATGCGTTTGGTCCTGTTAAATCTTGTGCACCCATCATGTTTGTAGGTAAACCTGCAAACGTTCCTGTACCTGTTTGAAATTGTCCTGCTGATTGTAAGTATGGTGCGTATGCTCCTATACCTTGACCCTGTGTTGTAGCTCTTGAGTAAGCGTCTTGTGTTGCCTGGTCTTGACCAGCAACCATTGGCTGAAATTTTGTTGTGTCTAATGCTTGAGAAGTTAAACCTGTTAACTGCGTTGCATAATCTTTACCTAGATTTTCTACAAATTGTGGTGGTAAACTACGTGTTTCTGTTATTGCCATTAAATTACTTCTCCTATTCTCTCTGATACACTAAACATGTCTTGAGCGCCAGTGTTTCCTTGTGATTCCTCGGATACTGTACCACCATTTTCTAAATTTTTCATCATATTTTCCATAACTTCTGCACCTTTATCTATATCTCCACCGCCAGCATTTCTAACAGCGTCAGCTGTAAATACAAATTCATTTACACTTAGTCTCGCAGGTACATCATCTGCTTTTTCTGCTTTACCTATTGGTACAAAACCACCTTCAGCTCTATAATCTTTTTCCATACCACCAAGGTTCATGAGCCCACCTTCTTCAGCTCTGATTCTACCACCATTTGCATACAAACCATAGTTTTCATAAGGTAAGTTAGTAAATAACATGTTGTTATATTTTTGGTTTAATGCTGCTAATTTAACAGGATCTCCACCTGCTTCTATCTTAGCATTTTCTATGTTAGCTCTCATACTAGCTGGTGTTCCTTCTTGTCCTGTTAGTGGATCAATTAATCCACCACCACGTTCTGTCATACCAATGTCTTCGTTTTCTGGTGCTTTGTTAATACCTGGTATAAAAGGTAACGCTGCTGATAGACCTAGTATTTTACCTAGACTTAAATTGCCTTTTGTAAAACCTAAAGAACTATCTTTTAATAATGCTTTCTTGCCTAAAGTAGCTAAATAACCTTTTTTACCTAAAAAATTTGCTGGGTTGTAAGTACCTGCTTTAAACAAGCTACTAAATCCTCCACCACCTGCTAATGATCCAAGTCCTGCAGTTGCTCCATATAGTAATGCCATCTTACCAACGTCACTTTTTAAAACTTTTCCTGCTGCATCGGCTACACTACCTATAGCTTTACCAACACCTTTAACTATCTTACCTAAAAAATATCCTTGTCTTGGTACAGCATTCATGATGCCTCCACCTGCTCTAGTTATTCTACCACCGTTAGCTACATATCCTCTTAAAACATCAGCACCCACATTTTGTCCTGTACCAAATCTGTAAGCAAAATCGTTTGCTTCTTCTTCAGCTTCTTCTTCTGGTAATATTTGTTGAAAAGGTAGATAAGCTTGATTACCTCCACCCCCACCTCCACTTGGAGAATTAATTTGGTCTAGAGTTTTTCCTCTATTAGCCAACGCTTCTAATTTTTCTCTTGAAATATTTGGATCCATAGCAAGAGTATTATAATCTCTAGCTTTGTTTAAAGTATTCATTGCTGTAACTTGTGTGTCTGGTCTAAGTTTATCTAAAATTGCTTGAGTAACACTATATTTAGTTTTGGGTTGAACATCATATAAATTTGTTCTGTATTTTTCTAAATTAGTTCCAATGTTAGAACCTAATGTTTTTTTACCTAAATCTAAATTACTAAAATCATAACCATAGCTAGGATTAGCTGCTACTTTTTCTGCTATCTCTTCTGCAGTTAAACCATAGTCATCCATCATATCTACGTACTGTTCTATGTCTTGGTATTTTTGAAACGCTCTTTTTTGTGCCAGTTTTATATTTTGTCTTTTTTGAAAGTTATTATTATATGTTTTTATTCTATCATAAAGACCCATCGGTCTACTACCGGTTGGACTAACTCCACCAAATTGTTTTTCATATTTAGCTTTTTCTTTTTCTCTAATTTGTTTAAATTGTTCTGGAGTTTTATCGTATGGATTTTTATTTGTAGGACCAGTTCTACCAGCATCTCCCATTCCACCTTTAGGTCCACCTTGATAGCCACCTGTTCCTGGACCGGTCTTACCACTACTATCAGCAACTTGTCCCATGTCAGAACCACCACCATATTGTCGTCTACCATCACGACCCATGATACCACCAAAGGCTGCTTGTTGTCTTTTGATTTTATTTAATGCTGTTATACCAGCCATGACTACATCCCTCTGTTGTAGAGACCCATCAAACCGCCGTTGGCTGCCATTGCAACTTTTTCTCTGACATCAACATCAGCTATTCCGCCACCAGGCATCTGCTCTGCCATGTTAACGTTTTCACTCATACTCATTTCTGGAGATTGAGATCTAATTCCTGATTGATCTTGTTGCAACTGTTGTAAAATTTGTTTCCAGATACCACTTTCAAAAAAAGCTTCAAAACTTTGAAACTGAACTTTTTGTTCTGGTTCCATTTGTGACCATATTTCTGCCGCAATTTGCATGCTTTGATCATTAGGTTCTTGGCCACCCATTCTAATATCACCTTGGTTATATTTAATGTCTGGTGCTCCAGCTTGTATTGATTCGTTCATTGAAATTTTTTCTTCCATAGTATCTCCTTTTACTTTGTTTTTGCGAACAAATCAAGAGCCGGCATAATAACTGTTACATCTCTTTGCACGTCTTCTTCAGGTATATTAGCAGTTTTTAAAGCCTCTTCAGTCTCATAGACCTCACCTGTTTTCTTGTTCTTAATTGTTGTTATTATCTTATCTGGTGTTAGCATTTTTATTTCACTCATTATGTTGTTACCTCTTTCTTAATGTTTAAATAGCTAATAGCTACATCAAACGAATCTGTTGTGCTTGATAGCACTGTAAAAGTTGTGCCACCCTCTACTATTAGCGGTTGGGTTAATAATTCTTTAGTTGTGTTTGCTGTTAATTGTGTTGATTTTATAGCTGTAATACTATTGTTTACAATAGTTACTGTTGGTGTACCAGCTGATGTAACTAATATTGATTTAATAACAATAGTTTCATTAACTGCAGGAATACCCGATCCTAATGGTGTGAGTGCACTACCACTTGTGCTGTTGTCTATACCTATAAATTTATACTGATTTACTACTGCCATTAATCTAAAAAGAAACTTCTAGCTTCTATCTCCTGTTTTAATTCTTCTTGAAATGTTGTGTTTAATTTCTCAAGAACTGCATCTAAATCTCTAACTAAAGATTGTGCTACATCTTCTTCATACTCCGAGCTTGCTCTAGTTAATGTCTGTACAATTTTAGCCATTATCTTCTTCCCCCAGCATGTATATCTAATCTAAAAGTTCCTAGTTTCCAACTAGTATCCACTGCTGTATTAGATATTGTAAGAGCTATGGCTCTTCCTCTAGCACGAGTGTCTACTTTATCAGTTGAAGCTGATATAGTAAATGGACCTAATGATGAACTAGCTGCTGTATCATTCGGATAATTTCTTAAATCTAATTGTATAATAGAGTTTCCTTGTTGTGATATAAAATCTGGTATAATTCTACTAACTCTCATAATGTTTTCACCATCACCTCTAAGGTCAGCCATATTCGTTGCTGCTCCTCTCACAACTTTTTGTGTAATATCATAATCACCAGAAGTAATGTCAGCTGGAATAGCTGTTGTTACTCCTAGTCTTACTTGATTAACTCCTGTTTCATGTTCATAGTAATATGAAATACCTTCTGTGTTTCCAACTACATCAAAAGATGTATCTGTGCCTGCATCATATTGAGTTGCATGAGGTAAACCAAAAACAGAAGAATCTTGCCATGAAGTTCTAATAAATAAAGGACTTGCGTTTACAAACCATATAGGTCGTTTAGCAGTTGAGTCTAAATAACTATAAGTAACCGACTGTGTATTTACATTAGAACCAGCTTCTGGATAAAACCATGTTACTTCACCAAATAAGTTATTAATACCTGCATAAACCATTTGGTTAGATGTTGTATTTAAATTATCATAAACATAATCTTCAACTAAACAATCCATAGATTCTAGTTTACCTGTGTATCTAAAGAAACCATTGTCAGACATCCAATACGCAGCACCATCAACTTCAACAGCTGCATTCTTACCAATCAGTCCACAGTTAGTACCAACTTGTTCAAAAGCAAATGTAAAGGGAGTTCCAACAAAACGCATAGTAAATAAAGCTGTATCACTCCAAACATATAATGCATTTCTACCAAGTTTAGCACCCATGATCCGTGATCCAGCAGCCAGTCTTTGTGTACCAGCACTATTTTCAGCTGTAGGTGTATAGTCATTAATATTTTCTTGAGAAGAAAACCTAATAAACATATCATCTTGCGTAGATTTATCTCCAATAGTTGTTTCTGTTCCAAAAAATACTAAGTGACGATCGGGAGTAGAGACTAACATATCTCTAGACGCTGTAGGTGCACCTGTTATAATGGTTGCACGTGTTGCTGTTGCATTAGATGCATCTGCATTCCATTCAAAACACTCACCATTAAATATTAAAGCAATAAGTGTACTTCCTAAATTATCTAATGCCCACATACCAGGTTCTGCAACTTTATCCGTAGTCGATGCTGCTTGGCCCCAGGCTGAGTAAGCACTAAAATTAGTAACTGTTGCGCCAGTGCTGTGAGCAGCTCTAGTTGAACCTCTAACGGCTCTGGTAATACCAGTAAAACTTGTAGTCGTAATTCCTGTGTAAGATATTTCTTCAGTACCTACTTGTATAAAATTTGTTCCCGTGCTTGGAAATCCAGTTGTGCTTGCTACATTAATTGTAGATCCTGACCCACCAGTACCATTTGCATCATCATTTAAACCACCATTTAATGTAGTTGTTTGTGGGTTTGTAACGGTACCTCCCCACTGTGATATACCATAACCAAAAACTCCAACCTGTTCAGCAGGTCCTACGTGAAAATATTGAAAAAAAGTTATAGCTCCAGATGTAGTTGCTCCTGCTCCTGTTTCATTACTACCAGCATTTATTTCTAAAGTTGTAGTTGTAGGTACGGCAGTAACCATAAATTTTTTATCACAAAAAGTAGTAGACGAAAAATTAGAACCTGTAATAGCTGTAAACGTAGACGCATCTCCAAACAATATTATATCACCTACTTGAATATTGTGTGCAGAGGAAAAAGTTAAAGTTACGGTTGGTTGACCATTAGTCGTACTAAAAAAATTAGTGGCTGCAGTTCCTGATGGATTTACTAGTGGGTGTATGTCATAGTATACTCCGCCAGAGTATGCATATAAAATTCTATTAGTGCCTATAGCTGCGTACTTAATACCTTCTTTATTAACCATGTGATGCAAACCCCTAGCTGCACCAGTTAGTTTACTATCTCCTAATTGAGCCCAACCGCCTATTTTTTCAGGTGTACCATATCTAAAACGTACGTTTGTACCGCCTGTCCATTGCGATTCAGCTCCAGTAGATGTAACTTGTTTATTAAACCCTGGTAAAAACCCTAATTTTTGTAACATATAAAATCCTTATAAAGAAGGCAGTAGATATGGTGGATTACTGCCTTCATCATAAAGTATATATCATCGTTTAAACCAGTTAGGAAGACCTAAATGTAAACGTTTATCAAACATATTATCTTTAGATCCTGGAGTTTTACGATTGTTATAATGAAGAAATACTTGAACACAGTCTTTACCTTTAAATTTTTTTCGCCAATGTTCTAATTCACAACCAGAATATACTAACATATCACCTGGTTTTAAATCTATCCTAACTCCTTTGATACCTTCTTTTCCAGATGGCTCTAAATAGATTGGCCAAGGGTTACCACCAAGATTCATTGTTGTAGATATTTCACAACTAAATCTATCTTTATGTCTTTTAAGTTCATCACCTTTTTTATAAATTCTTGCATAGGTATAAGCTGGGTATAATTTAAGTCCTGTTACTTGTTCCATTTTAGGTTGACATTTTAACATTAATGTTTCCATAGCAATATTAGAATACTGACTATAGGTATTTGGTATTTGTGCATCATCATAGCTTCCTATAATATTTTCAAAAGGCGAAAAGTATCTGTGTAATCTACAAGTATCATAAACTTGCTTTTGCATACTAAAATAATTATATAAAAATATAGCTAAATTTTTATCAACAGCTTGTTTAACAATTTCATATTTATTTTTTTTAAATGACATTTTATTCTTTTAAAATTTTTTCTGGATTTAACGATATGTTACCAGAAATACTAACTCTAGTTTTATTAGATGAATAAAAAGGATAAACAATGTGAATTAAACTAGATGGAAAAAATAACATTGTTCCTTCATACTCTTTACTTAATTTATATTTATAATTTAACATTTGACCTAACGTATTGGTATACGCAAATTGAAAACAATTAGCATTAGGTGCATTTGAATGATTAACAAAAGGTAATTTATTTTCTTCTTTAAAATCAACTGGAATATCGATCCAAATTACAAAAGAAAAAACTCCTGAATGATTATGCATAGGATTAAATTCATGTTTTTTTTGAAAGTTAACCCAAAACGAACTTAAAACAAAAGAACAATTTTTTGTTAAAACTTCTGGAATAACTGATAACTTATTACTTCCAAGAAGTTCTTTATATTCTAATATAGTTGAAACTAAAGTAGTATTATAAAATGAATTGTTTTTATCTTTTATATGGTAAGAACTATTAATATTTCCAGCTAAACCATTATTAAAAATTTTTCCTTTATTTTTTATATAAGATTTTAATTTATTTAAATCTTTTTTAGAAAGTTTTTTTTCTATGTAACCTACGTTTGGAAAAGTTTTATACATCTTTAGCCATTCCTTTTGGCACAGCTTGCATGTTCCAGTGAATAAATCTAAAAGGTTCTATACCAAAGTCTACACTAAACTCATGTTCTAAATACCCTGGAAATATAATTAACGTTCCAGGTTGAGGTCTAAAATGAATTAGTTCATTACCATTAAGAATTTCTGTTGTATTAATTTTCATATTTAATTTAGTTGATCTTGCTCCTGTTCTTGGTTCATGAAATATTGGCATAGATGTTTTTTCACTTGCTTTTAAAAAATAAAATCCTGAAACATGTTGGTTCCAATGGACATGCGCAGAATGATGCCCACCTCCTTTTCTAGCAAACTCTTGTACCCATAACTCACTAAACATAGTTGTATATTGTTGCATATCAAAACCTTGATGATCTAAAAATTCCCAAGACTTATCTCCAACATATTTTTTAAAATCTCTAAAATCATTATCAACTGTTAGAAGTGTTGAGTGATAGGATTTTCCAAAGTCACCATATTTTTTAATATATTTTTTTTCTTTTGTTTTTGCGGCTTTAATATATTTATCACTAGCTTTATTTAAAGATTTTACAAATTCTGGTTTTTGTTCCGACCAAATAGGTGTTTTAAAAAATTCATTTATTTGCATATTATTTATATGGGTATCCCAGGCTCCACATTACTAATGAATACCTTGTTCCTTTTGTGACTGGTTTAACTCTATGCCAAATAAAAGAAGGAAACACAATAATAGATCCTTTTGATAATATTTCGTTGGTTTTTTTTAAATGTTTCTCTTCATCTCTCATGTGTGGTTCATAATTTCTATAATCAAATTCTAATTCACCGCCTTCATATTCTGAGCCATCGGTTAATTGACAAGTCATAGATAATTTTCTAATTTTACCTTTTTGTAAATCTCCATGTTTTTCATCATAAACTTTATCCATAGAATCATAATGCCAATCATAATATTGGTTATGTTTATATTTTGTAAATTGACAGGGTTCAGAAAAATCCCATTGAAAGTTCCAACCTGCTAATTTATTTGCTTCATGTATATACGGATGTACCTCTTTATAAATCCAAGTATCATCTAACCAAGTAATATCTGATTTTCTATAGTTTTGAATATTTTTAATATCTTGTTTAGAAAGTTTTTTATCTTCATAACCACCTATCCTGGCTACAGTTTGTTCTTTTGATAATGCATATTTTACAATGTCATCACAAATTCTTGGAGGTATAACTGATTTAAAATACCAATAATAATTATTTAAGTTCATAAGTTATAGTTTGTACAAAATTTAAATCATCTTTTTGAGTATTGGTTAGGTAATACATATTAGTTGAAGGAAACATAATAAATTTATTATTTGTAAGAGGTATATCCCAACTCCTACCTTTTCGTCTATTATCGTCATAATGAATTCGAACATTACAATTTTTAACTTTGACGCCATAGAGTAATGTAAAGTCTGGAGAGTATGTAAGATCAACAGGATTTACATCTAATAATGGAGTTGTAGTTTGGTTAGGTTTATAAATATTTCCCCAAGTTTCTTTTTCAATTAAATAAAACTTGTGTTTTATTAATATATGTTCTCTAACATAGGTTGTGAGTTTGTCGTAAGTTCGTGAAAATTGTAATTTTTCATTAGTTAAATTAGAATGTAAAATATGATGAGATAAATCAACGCGATCTATTTCCCAATGTTCCGGCATTGAAACATCTCCACAATATATAGCTTGTTCCGTTAATACTTTCTTTTCCATACCTACTTTTAAAGATAATAAATTTATATTATACTGTCAAGTAATAAAAATTATTGATTTTGTATTCTAAGATTGTCTTCAGCTATATTAACAGTAATTAAATCCCAAGATTGACCGGATTCATTCCAATCGTAATAATATTTATTATCTGCATCTGCATTTTGTTCTGCCGTAAGTTCGGGTTCATTACCAATTGGTGATTCCCATCTAGCTTTTGTAATATTTTTTACCCAAGAAGCAAAAGGTTTTGGTTGAAAAAAAATTTGATTAACTTCGTCCCAAATATAACCTATACCTGCATAATTTCCTCTAAATGCTTTTGAATCATCACCTGATTCATGTTTATTACCAAACGTATTACGTGAAGTTTGAATCCACAAATGTGCCGGCCAATTATTATGTGTTTCTAAATATTGTTGTCCTACTGATTCTGTTTCAACACCATCAGCATTAACTGTGTCACTATCATTTAGTGTTAGTACTGTAAGTACTTCATTGTTTTCTGATATTTTTGCAAATGATGCCATATTTTTACCTATTGATATTTATACCTTATTATAACTACTCCAGATCCGCCAACTCCACCTCTTCCTGTAGCAGGAGCGTTGAATCCACAAGAGTTCCCACCAGCACCACCACCGGTATTAGCTCCACCTGCTCTAGCAGGACTTGGTCCATTTTTTCCGCCTTGACCGCCACCACCGGCTCCACCGGCTCCACCGGCTGGGCTTGGTCCGCCTTGATTTCCACCGCCGCCACCACCGGCTCTAGCTGTTGGTGTTCCATTAATACTTGAAGTTGCACCGCCTCCGCCAACTCCACCAGTAGTTAATCCTGCTGCATTACCACCAGTGTTAAGTGCTCCTCCACCGCCACCTGCTTTATTTCCTGGAGAAGGTTGACCATTACCACCAGGTTGACCTTGAGGTGGACTTACTGGAGGCGTATTACCTGCTTTACCTGTTGAATTTCCTGGATTTGATGGACCACATCTTCCATTTCCTCCGCCACCGGATCCACCTGTTGCTGCAAAACCTGCTGCTGATCCGCCACCTGCAGCAACACCACCACCTGCTGAAGTAATTCCTAAACCTGAAGAGTTACCACCACTGGTTCCTACTGGAGAGGGAACTGGACTACCACCAGCGATTCCTGGACTACCACCATTACCAATTACAATTGGATAACTTTGTACTGAAGCTGTAACAGCTACTGCTGGAGATGCTCCTAAAGGTGAGACTGTATAAGAACCTGTTGCTGTACCTGGAGATTCTCTATATCCTCCGGCACCTCCCCCACCACCAGATTCACCGGTTCCGCCATCTCCCCCAGCTCCACCTCCGGCTATTACTAAATAATCCATAGCATTGTCTGCAGAACATCCAGATATTTTAGTTACTGCAAAACTTCCTGGTCCTGTAAATGTGTGGATTCTAAAATCACCACTTTCTGTAATTGTTCCACCTGTTGCTTCTATCATAGGAGGAACACCACCAGCACCAAATCCTAAAACTTGATAACCAAATGATTTACCTCTTCGAAGTTGTATATTTGATGAATTCTTACTTGAAGTAAGTTTATTTTTTAAATCTCTCATATTCTATTTCCTTATGCGTCGTTAGCTGCATCAGTAGTAAAGAATATTTTAATACCTAAAAGTCTTGCTACTCCGGTATACGTATCTCCACCTGCGTTTGCATCTCTAAATATTTGAAAGTAAGTTTGTTGATCTACTGCAGGAGATCCTGCGATTGTGACTGCAGAACTTTCTGCAGAAACTTGTTGATCTTCTACTGTTCCTATACCAGCATCTGTAACGTTTACTGCTGTCCCGTAAGCAACATCAATGGTATCACTATCACCACATGCTACACCTTGTAAACCAAATATACAGTCTCCCGTATTAGTAGTGCTTGGTGTCCAAAAACATTGATAAGTAATTGTGCCTTCATTCCACGACTTAGGAAAAGCTACTGAAAATTGTGCATGGTCGTCTGCAGAATCTGCAAAATCCATGACTTTCATATCTGGTCTTAAAGCTGTTGTTTCTACTTGAGCTGGTGCTGCACCATTAGTTGTTGATGCATACATAGCCGAAGCTGGAACCCACATAGTTTCTTTTCCTGCAATTTTAACTGCTGATCCTCCAGAGTTAAAAACTCCTGTTCCTTTAGGATTAACATTAATACCAACATTAGTTTCACCTGTTGCTGAAATAACTGGTCCAGTAACTCCTGTGCCTGCGTTAGCTATAGTAATTTCATTAACTGCTGAACCTGTTGCAGTAAGATTAATTAATTCGTTTCCATTAGTATCTAAAATGTTTGTTCCAATTTTAGGTGCTGTTAAAGTTTTGTTTGTTAAAGTTTGTGTTCCAGTTAGTGTAACATCACCGGCTGGTAAAGTGTAAATATCAGGATTAGTTCCATCATTTGCAGTAGCAAATACAACAGCATCACCTTTATTGTCTGCAGCAAAAGTAAATGAATCACCAGAACCCGATGCATATTTAAACTGAACTGTTTGAGAACCTGATGTTGAATTTCTTAAAAAATAAAATGTTTGTGCATCTAAAGGAATTGTTACCACTCTAGCTCCAGAAATAGATCCTGTAAGTTCAATCATTCTATGAGACATAGTAGCCCCAGTTGATCCATCAGAAACTGTAAGAGCTGTTGGTGTTCCAGAATCCCCAACGGCTTGCGTAGCATAACCACCTGAAATTTGTTCGATTATATTTAAGTTAGTGTTAGTTTTTGTTCCCCATGTACCGGCGTTTTCACCAGTTGCCATTAGTTCTACACCGAGAGCCGTATAAGTTGATGCCATAATTTTGTTCTCCTAATTAGTATCTTTTTTTAATTTGTTTTATACTTAATGTCAATAACATATTAAATTAAGTGCCTTCGGTAACACGTGTATAATTAGCATTTTGTGTTGCTGTAACTGAAGTGTATCCAGCACTTTGTGTACCTGTAATAGCTTCATAACCTAATGGAGCTACATTACCTACACTAGCAGTTGCTGATACTCCCGTCAATCCCATAACATCTGTTGGTGATATTGAACCAACTGCAGAAGTTGCAGAAACTCCTGTCAATCCCATAACATCTGCTGGTGCTAAAGAACCTACAGATGAAGTCATAGAAAGACCTGTTATATCTACAATAGGATTTGTAGAAATTGTTAGTGCACCATTTGAAGAAGTTGTGCTTAATCCAGTTAATCCCATTACATCTGCTGGTGTGATTGCACCCACAGATGATGTTGTACTTAATCCAGTTAAGCCAATGGTTTGATCTGCAGGATCTAAAGATCCTACTGCTGAAGTTGAACTTTGTCCTGTTGGAGTTAATGTTAAATCAGATTTTGCGATTGGTGATCCAACAGTTGATGTTGCAGACAATCCGGTTAATCCCATCACGTCAGCAGGAACTAAATAATATTCACCACCCCAACCATTATTTTGAGATCCCCAAGTTTGTTTACCCCAACTTATTTCTGATCCTATATCAGATTGTAATTGAAGACCCGTAAGAGGAACGGTTAAACCAGAAGCACCCCAATTTTCTACACCCCAACCATCTTGTCCCCAACCTGTATTTATTTCTGTAGTGATTGTAGGTGATCCTACATTTGAAGTAGAAGAAACTCCTGTAAGATTTATAGTAGCATTATTAAGTTCTCCCCATTCAGAATCACCCCAAGATTGAGCGCCCCAACCTAATGTAAATGCATTAGTTGTTCCCCAACGATTAGTGCCCCAGGTTGTGCCGGATTCATTCCAAGAATTGGCCATAAGGATTTCCTCCCTATGCTATACGAAGTATTGCGTTATCAGCGTCTGCTGTTGGAAATTGAATTGTAAAAGTTCCGCTTGTTACAGTTTTGTCTGAACCAAATGCAATTGCACAAACTGCTCTATCAGCGTTTGTATCGTTGTATATTAAACAACCATTAGCTGTAAAAGAAGCTGATGTAAAAGATGCATCCGCAAAATCACAACAAGCTGTATCACTAGACAAGGCAGGAGTAACACTTGTAAGTGCTTTTCCACCAGCTGTGTAAGCAGATCCTGATGTATTAGAAATTTCGTTTGATGTACTATAAGCTGTTGTTGATTTATTTAAAGTTGCAGAGCTTGTGTATAAAGCTAATTTAAAACTGTTTCCAGATGACGCCGTAAAATTGTGTAAAGCTTGTAAAACTTCTGCTTTAAAACTGTTACATACTGCTGATGTTATTGCCATAATTTTTTATCTCCTAATTATTGAGGCGGTGACTCGATTGGAATTCTTATTGTACCATCCGTGTAATCGTCTCGTCTTCTTCTTCCAATCTGCATTGCTGCAAACTTTTGTAGTTCAGTTTTATACTTCTGTTCATATAATGTCAACATGTCTGTTGGACCTTTTAAAAATCCATATGCCTCTACTAAACAAGCATATAACAGACCTTGAGGAAAATAGTTACTAATATAAGTGTGAGAATTACCATCTGATCCTGAACCTAATCCTACAGGCATTTTATTAAAGTATATTCTATATATATAATTAACGTCTGGAGTAGGTGCTAAATAGATAGATCCTGAAGTAGTGTCTGATAATCCTGTTGCTCCACCAAACATAGAGTAATATCTAGGTTTTCCAGTAACATCTGCACCTGATGCAGTTGATCCTTCTGGACCTGTTAATCGTCCTACATACTCACTTAAAAAAGTTTGATCACGTCTTTCTAACCATGTACCTTGTTCAGTTGAGTTTGTAGCATTAAATACTTCAACACCTCTAATAAATAAAGCTCCTGCTGGAACTCTAACATTATTTACATCCGCTGCCATTGTACCTTGATCCACGAATCTGTCTGAGTCCATAGGTAAATCAAGATTTATTCTATGTTCAGCTGCTCCAATAAACTCATCTATAATAGTTTGAGTAAATACATTAGCATCTACTTCTGTGTATGATCTAATAGCTGTTGTTAATGTTGTGTATGAATAACTTGTAAATCCGCCTGCCATAATAATTAACCTCTATCATTAACGGGTCCAATTGTACATTGAAAACCGCCTCCTGTTACTGTGCTTCCAGCGTTAGATACTAAAGGCACGGTTATAGAATTAAATTGT
>Ga0208899_1001963_pt1 | contig 14163 bp, 22 predicted proteins | sample VirMetDEL_Nov_24_FD_184518 | JGI IMG/M metagenome (GOLD analysis project Ga0208899, IMG submission 184518) | Aqueous microbial communities from the Delaware River and Bay under freshwater to marine salinity gradient to study organic matter... | ecosystem: Environmental > Aquatic > Marine >... | reverse complement strand
CTCACGCTCCTTAGGAGTCATTGCCTCAAATCGCTTCTTGGCGTCACGATCCGATCCACCCATGACTTCACTGATGTAACCCCTGACATCATCGAAGGTGATCGGCTTCTCCGCCCTCTGCGACCGGCCGCCCGAGGCCGGAATGTCAATGTCTTCGCGAGGTCCAGCACCGCCCGGCGAAGTCAGACTGGCTGACTCCGTCGCGTATCGGTAGTGGAGTTCCCGTTCAAGATCGTTGACTTCCTTGAGCCCCTGCTCGCGGATCTCGGGAATGCTGCTTGACGCAGCCTCCCTCGCCGCTTCGAGCCGACGCTGCTCCTGAGCCATGACAGAGTTGCCCGACTGCATGATCGCCTGTCTCATGTTGACCCGGTCCTGACGCGACATCATTCCGTCGAATGCAGACTGGGTGGAGAACCGATCGGGATCAGGGAAGAAGAATCCAGAGTTGGCATCGTGAAGAACCGCCGAGTACCTGATCCCCCCGTCGGAAAGACGCCTCGCACGATAAGGACCGGAAGGATCCATCAGGATCGAGCCATTGGACACCCCGCGAGGGTTGACCGACCGGATGTCATCTACCTCGACCACTTCGCCGGGGCGGGCTCTGACGCTCTGGCCGGTTGCGGGAAGATCGAAGTCTTCGGGCCGAAGCGGATTGTCAGGGTTCCGACTGTTGAAGTTCTTGATGGCCCGACGAACCATCTCCGGGTCACCCCCGTGCCGAGAAGAGATGGCACTGATGGCACGAGAGCGAGCGACTTCGGACTGGCGGGCACTGCGGCTCTCTCTGTCTAGGCCACGCTCCCTGCGGAGTTGCTTGGTGTAGAGATCGGCCGCGATGTCAAGAATCGCAGACGGACTAATGCTCCCGCCCGGATCGGAACCCGCCTGTTCGCTGTAAATCTTGTTGGCTGCATCCGCGTACTTCTGCCGCTCTTCCTCTGGCAGGGCTAGGAATCGATTGCGGTTTCTCGTCTTGTTGGTGCGGTCAACCCGATCACCGATCTCCTCGGTCTTGGCGGGGTCATACAACTCACCCATCACATCGGCGGCTTGGTTCAGGGCCGCGGTCCGCTCTTCTTCGGTCTGTGTCACGGATCGAGCCGGGGCTTCGCCACGCCGCTCCGCCAAGATCCGCTGGTACTCGTCTGGGTAACGCTGGACAAACTCGGAAGCAAGGCGTTGCATGCCCGGATCAATCGGGCCGTTGCCATAACCCTGAGCGAGAAGCCTCTTCAGGGCCGACTCTCTCTCCAGATACTCGTTCGTGTCACGGTAGTCCCGCTCCCTTGCGGCCAGACCTTGCAGTTCCGCGTCCGGGTTCGTGACAGCCATCCGCTCCATGTAGTCAAGGGCGGACTCACCTTCGCGGCGACGCTGGGACTCTTCGATCTCAAGGTCACGCTGTGTCTTGTTCCGGTCTTGGAAACTCTGGGCACCCCGAGGAACCTCGCGGTCTCCGTATGTAGCCGTGCCTTCGAGTTCCCCGGCCTGACGCTCTCGCATCTGGTCGATGACACCCTCGTTCTCTTGCCGCAGTCGCTCGGCTTCGGCTGCCGCCTTCGCCTTCAACTTCTGCTCGTCAGTGCGCTGAGACGAAATGAGCGACCCCGCCACGTTCGCCGCCGCTGCTGTTCCGAAATTACTCATTGCCGTCTTCCTTCTTGAACGGAACCAGTTGGTTCAGTTTGTCTCTTCGCTTGCCGCAGCCACAGTCCTTGCCCGTGACCTTTGCGACCTTGTCAACGACGGCCTTGATGCCCGTCTTCGTGGTGACCTTCTCAACCAGATCGCCGAGTCCACGCATCGGGTACTCGGGTTCGGGGTCTGGTTCCACACGCTTGAGCGATCGTCTGGTGGGACGAGTTCCAAAGTATTGACTCATGAGCAAACACTCCCACCCCACTGATCCGGGGTGTCACACGCTGTTCCATTGGGATTTGTGGCAACGCAGACCGTAGTGCCGACCTTCTTCGTTCCAATGCTGTCACAGCAGATCGATGTGTCAGCGGGCGTTGTTCTCTCTGCCGCGGCAACAACTTCTGGCATCAAGTGTGATATCTCGTCAGGCAAGTCGCCGAAGTTGCAAGATCCACCGTTGGGCACCCGGCATATGTATCCATCATTTGTCATCGTGCATCGATAGGAGTTGGTCGAAAGGTCTTGCAACTCATACTGGGTGAACTGAACCCAGACACCCTTGCAGTTGCCAACGATGGTGTCTTGGGTGCAAGTGGTTCCATCGTTCGTCGCACAACTAACCAAGGTGTTAGGGACACACAATCCGGGGTTTGGGCTGAATCCGCACACGTCAGTACAGAGGGCACCCGCAGAAGCCGCAACGGTTTCGCACTGGCAGTTATTCGTAGGAACGGGAGCCGCCGTGTAGCACTGATCCGCACTAGGCCCAAAGGAGCAGTTGTCGGCGTTTGAAGTCTGGCGGGGAATTTCATAGGGCCAGAAGTAACCACTGGTGCCGTTGCACATCGCTTCTTCGTTGCTTCCGCTCGGGTTCCAGTCGTGGCAGACATACGTCCATCCGCCGGGCCTTGCGTAAAACTGGCGGGTCTGAGTCACAGTCTTGCCGCCGTTGACGTAGTTCATCGACTTCTCGATGATCTTGCCGTCGGTCCTAGACAAATCCTTAACCTGAAGCACGCCCGCAGATTCCAACTTGTCCATCGCTGACTCGGGCAACTCAACATCGTGATGCACGATGGCCCGGAATATCTGCTTCATCTCCGCTTCGGTGATTGTCCCATGGACGTGATATGCGTCGTACAACTCAAAGTGGAACAGGGGAACACCAGAGCATGCGAATATCCAATACCTCGGAGTCCGGCATAACGCCGCCGAGCGGTCGATTGCAGAGCCACCATCGGAGTCAGACTTGGTGAGTGAGTTACTCGATCTGTACCACCACTTCTCCTTGTGAACAACACACAAGACAGTCTGCTCAAGAGACCTAGAAGTGGTGGCCGTTGGGGTGCCGTCTGCCGCAACCGTGTACTTGCGAAACAGGTCCGAGGTGGAACTGTTCGCGATACCCTGAAGCCAGTAGAACGAATCCCCGTACTCACAGGGGGCTATATCCGTGTCAGACCCAAGCCTCGGCACAGTTCCGCCCGACCCCCCAGTTCCGATCGCAGCCTCAATACTGCAAGTTGCACGGTCGCCCGTGACAAGGCGGTGGGTAGATGAACAGAGAGATGCACTGCCGCCGAGACACTGAACGTCATCGCATGTGGGATCGCTATACCCGCAGCAAACACTCTGCTCTGGCGGATAGAGGTCGCCAACAATCGGCAGAATGTTCCAAGTGTAAATTCGGTTCGTGTCGCAGTGGAAGTGGAGGTAATCCACTTCGATGCACAAGGACAAGGGGCAGTAGGTTCTTGTCGTGTACTGGCCCTCACAGGGGCACTGCGCTCCCTGCTGGCTCTGGTAGTCGTAATAGTTGTAACCAAACCCGTACGCTGGCCTCGGAATCCTCAACTCCAAAGTCTCGGCGGTCCCGTGAGCGCAGGCCGCGGCGTCGGGGTCTGTAGACCTCGCACCGAAGTAGCACTTTCCGCAGCAGCAGGATGAGGACAACATGCTCATCAGCACACCACCTTCACTTCATTGCCTGCGGAGAACCAGTAGTTCTTGGCACTGCGTGTCGAGTCTTCGCTGACCATGCGGAACATGGGAACGATGACAGCACGCTTGGATTCCGCGGCGTCCGTCGATGCAAGGTTGCCGATCGAGAGCAGCGTCACGGTTCCACCGCCCGGGCCAGTTCCGGTGTGAACGCCGTACGACTGCTCCGCCGACGAAGCATCATTCGCTACCTCGGCACCGTTGAGTGCGTAAGCCCCGTACGGGTCGGTTCCAATCATGCTTGACAATCGGCCCGAGATCACCGTGCCTTGCCCCGGCGAGCCCTTGGCCGATGCGGCGATCCCCGGGACAAACGCCTCCCAAGCGTACTTCCATCGGTTGGTTGACAGGGAGGTGGCGTCGTTCAACTGGGCAAGGAACGGCTGCACCCCACCGCCAAGGTTCGGGAAGTTCTCTGCGACACGCCTCTTGATGTCGTCGCCGTTCATGCCCCAGTCCATCGCATACGAACCAACCTCGTTCAGTTGTGATCTGAACGAAGAAGAGAACGGGTTGAACTTGGTGCCGAATGGTGCAGTCATGTCAACTCAGGGGGAACTTGTCAGCGAAGTCCACGGTGTCCCTAGCAAACTCAACATCGGTGGTCACTTGGTATCCGCGGGCATCGCTGCCGCCCGGGCCGTTTGTCGCCGTGCCAGCGATCAGGGTCTGCTGGTAGAAACCGCGTGGCCTCCATGTGAACTGGTAGTTGATGTAGTAGACGAACACGCCATTCTCGGAAACCCACTGGGCGTCCGCCGTGTCAAACCGCAGAGTCTTTTCGTCGAACTTGATGCCGCCCCAAGTGAACTCGGATGCGTTGTACTTCCCCACACAAGAGAAGGTGGTGCCAGCGTAGGTTGACCCAGAGGAGTCGTACATCAAATCGTTGAACGAAGTCTGTGACAATCTGGCCGGAAGGCTCACGCCGATCTCGGGCACGTCGAAGGGGTAGCCACCCAAGTTGATCCCGCTCTGGGGCAGCCCGTTCGCAGACAACTTCTCGAAGTCAGCGAAGTCGCCTTCTGGGAGACCGCTTGTTGTCGAGATCGCATCGGCATCGCTGCTGACAATGTACGGGAGCCGATACACGCGGACCTGAGCGGACCGTGCTTGGAAACTCGCGATACCAGCAGACGAGGACGGGTTCGGAGGTGCGGGCGATCGTCCGAAGGTGACCGTGACTTCGACCTTCTTGGGTCCAAGCCTTCGTGAAGTCGCGTCTTGGCGGACGATGTTGCCGTACTTGGTGACCGTAGAGTCGGAGGAAGCGGCAGTGAGTGCGGATGTCAAAGCCTGATCTAGCGTGAGTGCCGCCTCAGAGGCATCTGCCTCGATGATCAAATACTTCAACTGAACGCGAGATCGAGTCAGATCGCTCTGATTCTTGACGGCAACGGTCCCGTCATTCAGCGGACCTTTTACTTGGATGCTTGACAAGGTTCGGTCCTCAAGAGTTCAGGAGTGCTTCGATTGCGGAACGGATTGCACGGACCTCTTCGAGCAACTGCTCAGTCCCCCCACCGCTGCTCTGGCTAGGGGTGATCCCCCTCGCAAAGGCTGCCTCTCTCCTCTTGTCTCTCAACTCGCCCATGCCACCGGAGTCTTGGATGATCCGGAGGGCTTCCTCCTGCTTGTCCTCGAACTCCTTCTGCTCCTCCTCAGACTTCGGATCAAACGACCTCTCGCCTTCCGGAAGATCCGGAATCGGCGGAGCGTTCTCGTCGTCGAATGCGTCTTCGGGGTTTGGCATCATCCCACCACATCCTCTTGACTGAAGTCAGTCGAGGTGAATCGTCCTGCAATCGAAACGCCAACGAACGCACTCGACCTTGCATACGAGACTTGGATCTGCTCGATGATTGCCATGCCACGGATATACCGACCATTCGCCCAGTTGAACTGGATGTCATACGGCTGCGGTGGCGACCCCACCGTGTTGTTGGTGGTCGTCAGTTTTCCGTTGTTCGTACTCTGGAGGTTGGCGATTCCGATGTCGTCAGACCCGAGGGCATAGCCCTGAACCTGAAACGTGCCGCGAGTCATCTCGTTGTGGGTGTAAACCGCCTCGGTGTCATCGTCGGCGGTGATATCCGCGACCTGAACCGAAAACCCCAGCGAAGCAGAAGCGACCGACACGCGAAACAACTGGTCCGGGGGAGCCCCTTGGGCACCCGCGGCCAAGGGATGGATGATCAACTCAACAACACCGTCGGTTGCGGTCTTGGGCTTGGCTACTACATGGCTCATGAAATCGTCCCCGGAGGATTGCCGTACACGGTCACGTCAAAGTTGGCCGACCTGTACTTGTTGAATGAGTGAGGCCCATCAGACCAGTCCATGTTCTGGCCGAGGTTCTGAGCGGTGACACCCTGCGAGTCGATGGCGATCGAAGCGATCAGACGCTCGACAAACAGTTCTTTGAACCGTGAAGCCGGGGTATCCCCATAGGCTTCACAAACGGCAAGGCAAGACGCAAGGATCGTTTCCGCGTGCTGGGCACCGCCCGGCAACACATCGGACTGCACAAGGAATGGGGTTTCAGCGGCAACCGTCGGACCTCCGCAAAGAACAATGACAGTGCCACTGTCCCTGCTGGAAACCTTGTACTCGACACCGTTGATCGTGATCACCGAACCCTTGCCAACCCAACTGGGCCAAGTCCCGTTCGCGATCGTGCAGTTCTGGTCAGCAGTGACCGTGATCGTTCCCGTGTCATAGCCGTCCTGCTGAATCGAGGAGTAGTTGTACTTCAGCGAGTAGACCGCATCGGGGATCGGCCAGAGTTCGAGAGTCCATCCAAACGGAACGTCAGGCGAGGCATCGGTTCCGGCGGTCGGCTTGGCGGCGGCGTACGACGGCCGACCCTTACGGGTCGGGTTCGTCGTCTTCGCCTCGTTGAACCGCTGGGGGTTCAGGATCTTGACGCCGGGCTTGCCCTGCTCGGTGATGTATTCGAGATCACCGATGAACCCCCCAACCGTGTCAGGAAGTTCGTAACTCGCGGTGTTTGCGGCCGTTGTCAAGGTCGCGGAGGGCTTCAGGAAGTTCCACTCGTGAGACTTCGTCGAGCCGGGGACCGGCGGAGGCGAATAGAACTGACGCAAGCCACGCCTGATCCAAGAGTTGACATCGTCCTTCTCGGACTGGTTGTACAGGAAGTAGTCCCTGCCGTATCCAAGGAAGCGTCCGACCTCTTCTCGGAGTTCGGTTCTTGTCAGGCCCAGTTGCATTGTCATTATCGACCCTGCCTTTCAAGGGCGTCTACCCGACGACGCAGTTCGTTGAGAATCTCGCGATATTGTACATCGTTGGAAGTCGTTGTCACCTGAGCCTTTAGGAGGTCGCCAGACACATCCCGAAGTTCCCTGATCGAAACGCTGTTCGTACCGATCTGAGCCTTGATCTCGCCTACTGTCATGAAGACTCCGGCGACGGTGATCAAGAGGGCAATAGTCTGGGCCATCGAGGCGATCTTGCCCCAATCAGGTGTAACGTGGGAGGTCATGTCCATTCTTCCAACATAATTGACAAGTCGCCAGATGAAACAACGCCGTCACCGTCGAGGTCAGCCGAACCGGCTTCGCCCCACTGCGACAGCATGATATCCAAATCAACGCCATTGACAGCCCCGTCCCGATTGAGATCGGCGGGGCTTAGGCAGCAGCAAACCAAGATGACTATGACCACGGCTACCCCCGGCCCAGAAACTTCCCGATGAAGGTCCACACCCTCGCCCGATACCCGATGAACGCGATGACAATCAGGCCCGCCGCGATCGCCAGCCACTTGACGTTTTCGACGCTCCCCATGAACAGATCACCCCACCACGCTGAGATGTCATCCGAGCGGTCCTCGACATCGACCGTCGCCAGCGTGACTTTGTGAGCCCGATTCACAATCTCGTCCTGATTGTCAGCGATCTGGGCTGCCCGCTCCACCACCACCGGATCAGCCGAGACCTGCTGGATCTCCCTTGCCAGATCGCCACTGTCGTTCGCAAGGGCGGTAATCGCCCCCGCCTCGGACAGAATCCGCTTCTTGCCACACCCAGACGCGGCCAAGAACGCCACCAGAATGAGTAAGACTGGACGCATCCTAGTCCTCTAACGGGTTTCGAGCCGTAATAATGCCGATCTTCGCATGCGAGGGCTCGTCTGGATTCGAGTAGTACTTGACCGCGTGGACCTGAAAGAAGATCGAGTCGTCAGAGACCACGGAGGCCATCTGGAGGGCGTCCTGAGTGGACTTGATGAGATTGTCCGTGTCCGGGCGGCAAGTGTGCGGGATGTCCAGATCGCCCTTCCTGAGCCTCTTGGGGCGAGGCATCCGGAATTCAATGTCGATGATCAGGGGACCGGTGAGAGGGGTTGGTGCCCCCTTCATGGCCTCCTTCGCAGCCATGCCGACGTGCATCTTCCAGAAATCGGCATTCTTGGGGTTGTAGGTGTGACCCCTCTTGGTCATTCGGGGCCGGGGCTGGGGCTTGGGGGTTGAGTTGACAATGAACTCCCAGCGATCAGTCCCATCTCCGTTGCCTTCGCCCATACCAGCCCCCTTGCTGTGTCAGTCCATCCTTGGACTGGACCCTTGATGCGGCCGATCATACCGGAAAGAGCCTCTGAACGGGCAATTTCGGCCTTGACAGATTCGACCTGTTCTTCCGCCATGAGTTCCAGATCCAACAGGATCCTTGCCCGAGACTGGCGGACCTCCTCCGCGTCAGCCTCCTCGTCAAACCCATCATCGACCGGCCTCGCCGCATTGGCTCGGCTCAGGTCTCCGTGGATGCGGCTGTACTCCTTGAGAATCCCACCGAGATTCGGCTGCTGGTACTTGTAGTAGGTCCGGAAGTCCTCGATCGCCGTCTCCATGAGATCGGCTCTTCGGGTATCGAAGGCCCGCCGAAACAAACGAGACTCGTGGTGATTCGGAGCCCACTTGGGAAACAACCCCTTCAGCATCTCCCAGTTGCTCTCATGTGATGCTTCCACGGCCGCCTCCGGAAATGATCGGGCGGCGAAGCCTCGCCACAGGCTCGTGCCACGGGGTGGCCTTGACCTTCTCTTCGAGCGACATCAGGCTCAATTCGTGCAACTCCTGATGCCAAGCGGACGGGGTCCAGTCGATGCCACTCTGCACCGCCGCCTCGGCCATCATCAACCACCCGTGCCTCACCCGCCAAGGAAACTCTTGCCACTTGGCGAACAACTGGTGGATCGTGCTGTGCGACACATCGAGGCCAGCCAATTTGACGATGTCCTTGTAAGCAAGGTCAGGACAGTTCTCTTTGACAATACCGACCCAAACCCTACGCAGGTGAACTCCATCCGCCGTCTTCCCATATTGCGACAGGTTGCCTCCCGCAACCTTCGTCGCAGCCCTCGCCCACTGTTTAGGAGTCTTCTTCTCCGGAACCAACCTCTCTGTTTTTGACATGACCTATTGTCCTGAATTGTTCCGTCTGGATGTGAACGACAGGCTCAACGTCTCGCCTATCACGAGTCTTCGCGGTCCTTCCCCCGTACTCAACCCGGTAGTCCAAGTCAGCCCTGTGAAGGTCAACTGCCTTGACTTCTCCGAATGAGTCCTGAACCACGAAGAACGATCTAACCCTAACGTCCCTCGCCGCAACCAACTTGGCGAACTTGGATACCGAGAGCATGACAGTGGGGTAATCACCCCACCGAAAACTCCGGCACTTGAACTCGACGTATGCCACCACCCGAGCCGTCGCGTCAATGACGACGAAGTCAGCGAAGTGGTTGTCCGGGAGTTTCCGGGCCACCCCATGAAGAGCGGACTCAATCATGGGTATGGCCCGGAGTTCGTTGTCCCGGTCAGACTGTGTCTCGTACCGCGGCCTCGCCATCGCAGCCCCCTTCGGAACCAAGGCTTGTCGTCATCAGAGACAGAGCCTTGTCCAGTTCAGACTCCGGAAGTCTGTAAGTAGGACGCTCCTTACCGGGCGAGATGTTGAAGACCTTGAGACCGCCGGTCTTCACGAGCCCCTCGACCGTGTGCCTTGACAGGCACAAGCGGTCGGCGAACTCGGTGATTGAAAGCCAGTTCGACTTCGATGTCATGGCTAACTCCTTTTCAGAACGGAATGTCGTCAACAGTGTTCTGCTGGGTCGCAGGGGCCTGCTCACGAGGGGGCTGGGGATCCGAGATCGCGAGGGAGAGGAAGTTGCCACCGGCCTTGGTCTGCTTGATCCAGCCCGCGATTCGCTTCATCTTGCCGTCGATCATGGCCTTGCCCGTGTAGTCGGGCGATCGCTCGGACTTCTTCTCAGCCTCACGAAACAGGCTGCCGCTGTTGTCCTTCTGCTCGTATGCCATCAGTCGTTACCTCCGAAGATGTCTTCAGTCTCACCGGGCTTCGCTTCCCGGTACTTCACGTTGTGAGCATCAAGCACTTGCTTGATGTACTCGTTCGGGAGTTCGTCAGCAGACTTGAACTCCCTTTCGTACTTCTTGGCCGCGTGACCAAGAAGAGCGGACTCGTACTCAGCCGCGTTGTCCTTCATACCGAACACCATAGCAAGGGCACCGAGCAGCCCCTTGTCCGTGCCCGCGGGCTCTGGTGCGGGCTTCGGCTTCGGGGCCGCCTTCGGTGCAGGCTTGGGTGCAGCCTTGGGTGCGGGCATCGAGTCAACCTCGGGTTGATCGTTCTCGCACCGCGGGATCATCAGCATGTCACGGAGGGTGTAGTTCAGCCCCGTCGTGAGTGCAGCGAGAACCGCCTTATCAAGTTGCTTCTGGTTCGGAGGAACGATCATCTCGTTCATCATCTCCATGCTCTCGCCAGACTCAGCGTGATTCAGGACGTACTTGGAGACCACTGTCATTCCGAAGTCCGTCCCCTTCATATCCCAGCAAGTGCGAGAGAATGAAAGGCCGCTCTTGTGAAGGGCCTTGCGACACGCGATGATCATCGCTTCCGCGGAAACGTAGTCGTAGTTCGCGAAGGAGTTCTTCGCGTCCTTGCCCACGTTGCTTACCGCTTTCTGGGCGGCGAGCAGGGCACTCTGAAGTTCTTTCATTGGTCTACTCCGTTTGAGGTGAGGAACCAGTCCGGCATCTCAACATCCTGAATGTCCCAATACGAGGGCCACTTGCCGGACTGCGTGCATTGAAGATAGGTTTCGAGCCACCGATCAACGACCATGTCAGCCTTGGCGAGGGTCTCTTCCGAGAACCGGTACAGGCCAACCGCGTACGGCGGAGTCTTACCGACCGCGATGATGATCGCTGTCCGCGGGCTGTACTTGCCCTCGGACGCAACCGCCTCGCGGTAGTACGCCATCTGCGTGGCGTAGGAATACTTGAAGATCGAGCGGCGGAACGAGTCGGGAGAAGCGTCGATCGTGGTCTTGAGGTCAACGAGGATCGTTTCATCCTCGGAGATGCAGAGCCCATCGACCTTGGCCTTGCGGTCGATACCGCGGCCATCCTCCCAGAAATACTCCGCCTCAGCAGTGCCGTGTGCTGCAACACACTCGATCATCGCTGCGGCGTCGGGGTGATCCGCGATCGCCTTCGCCATGCCCGTCGCAGTCCTCCACTCCGAGGGGGGCAGAGGGATGCTCGCGGGGTGGTCGTTCAACCACTGGATGTGGTCAGCCTTGCCCTGCTTCGTTCTCCGATCGAACTTGGGCATCTCCACGAAACGGCCCTCGACCGTGTGCGGTTCGAGGACCATAGCGTGAACGAGGCTTCCCAAGTTCATCGCATCAGTGGACGGGGTCTCGTTATCGAGGGACCACCTGAAGTGTCCGGGCGACTTCCGGATCTCCTTCAGACGCGAGTGGCTCAGGGCCGAGTTCGCGTAGTAGTCCATCTCCGGGTTGCGGTCGTGGGTGGTCATTGGTGATCATCATACCACAACCCACCCAGTCGTCAACCTTCTTCGGGGATTTTCTCAGATTCCGAACCCAACCGTTCTACTTGTCGAGTTTGTCCTTGATGTCTTCGAGGTCACGACGGATGCCCCTCACCATCGTGTAGTAAACAAGAACCCAAACAATCAGGGGGGTGATGTTGTTCTCAAGGATGGGAAGAATCGAAGGTTCCATCAATCGGCTCCCGGCTCATAAGTATCTGACCACTGCCCGAACAGGATCCCGAGATCCTTTCCGTCGACGACGCCGTCGTAGTTCAGGTCCGATCGGTTCTGATCGCTTCCGAAGTCGGCGAGCAGGAGTCCTTGATCCTGAGCGTTCACGACGCCGTCGGCGTTGATGTCTGCGATCTGGTCGGCTCGTCGAATCGTGCAGGACCAGTTGATGTCCTTGGTCACGGTGTCGTTGGCCGGAACGGTGAAGACGTAGTCGGAGACGATCCGCTGCTTCTCCGCGTCCCAGCAGAGGTCGGAACCCTGCTCGAAGATCGGCACAAAGCCTTCGTCGACTCGCGTCGACATCCGGTACTTCACGTTCTTCTCAGAGCCGCTCATGTTCTGCACCTGAGCAGTCCCCTCGACGGTGAACCATCCGACCTCCGTGACAGCAGGGCGAACGTAAGTCACCATTAACGCTCGCGTCTCGGTGTTTGCCTGCGAGTTGACTTCGATTGCGTCAGTCTCGTTGCCTTGCGAATCGACGAAAGGCAGGCGAGTCGTGGTCATCGGCAGCATCCGAGGGCTGCACGGCTCGGCGTCCTGCACCGCTACAAAGGTTGAAAGAAGAAGTGTGATCATGGTGCGTCCGGATCATTTCCCACAGGATCAAACGCGACGAGTTTCAGGTTCTCCGCCGCTGCGGTGAGTTGGCTGGCGGATACGACGAGTTCATCAATCAGGCCCTCGTCAGTCGTGCTTCGTTCGGCGACCACTGCAAAGACGTAAGCGAGCCTCTCGATCCGTGTTTGGATCTGGATGAGGTTGCTCTCGATTGCCGCGAATTGTTGGAGTCGGTCAGATGTTGCCATTTATCAGTCCATCCTAAAGAAGTGAAGATCGAATGAAGACCAAGAGATGCCGTCCTCTTGGGATTCGATTGATCCAGAGTTGACATAAGCCGGTTGAGCGTCTTTGCCAATGTCGAAAATGGGGCCTCCGGGATAAGACACCCCATTGTGCGAGCCAACCTTTGTCTTGAACACCACGAATCGCGACCAATAGTTGGAGCAAGCAGTCCCGGTAGGGAATGTATTATTGGTTGCACCAACGGAGTTTGCGTAGTCTCCCGCAGGGCATCGCGGCTTATCGACTTCCCAGATGAACGTGCTGTTACTCCAACTGGGATGGTTTGTCCTGAACGCCTGAAGGGTCGTGGTGCCTACATCTGCGATGCTGCTGATGGTAATCGGGTTACTGGTGTTGCTCGACATCGTGTACCGAACACGCTGGATCAGTCCCCAGTTGTCGTAGTCATAGTCACGCCAGTTCGCGGCGTTGCCGTCGTAGGAGTCGAGAGCCACAAACACGACGGATCCCAACGACCCCGGGAGTCCGTAACTCGTTCCTTCCGGAGAATGCACTACGCGATATGAAATCGAATAAGAGTTTATCGAGTGGGCCGAAGATTCTAGTTCTAGAACGATCCAGCCTCTCGACCATTTGCCATATCCATACAACCTGTCGTTCGGGAACTCGCACCAAAGCGCAATGTATGGGGGGTAGACATTTCCCGCAGCATAGTCGGAGGTTCCGCCAAGATAGCCCCGGTATGCCGTACCCATTGATCGGTTGAAGCCAGCAGTGATAGCGGCTGAGGAATAGCCCGCTCCCGAGTCGGCTATTGAATTGATCTGCACCCAGTTGTTATTGTTGTAAGTCGACGAAGCCTTCTTGACGATGGTGTTCCGAACATTGCCTGCGCCCGGTGCAACTGTGTTATACGACGCGCGGCTCGTGTCGAAGGCATGGTCGACCATGATGCCATCTTCTTCTGTATCCCAATCAGATCCAGAACCATCTGGGCCGTCGTAAGCAGTCCAGCCAGAAACACTACCGGGGTCGGAGGTGTAGAACAAAACAGCCTGCGTTCCGTCATCCATGTTGTTGAACAGGAGCGTAGGCGAACCCATCGAGTAGATCATGTCTGTCTTGAATGCGCCACGATCATCAGCGGTTCCCTTCCGCCATGTGTTGTCGGTTTCATTCCAGTACGCGATGTAGGGATACCCCGAAGCAAATGGAGTGGTGTTGATGGTGCCCGACATATCAATGGCGATTTTGCTACCCGACTCCCATCCAATGTTGCTTGCGTCGATCGAGGTACCGCTTGTCTGGGCGTATGCACCGAAAGCATTGGAAGCGGACTCGTAGTCAACGTCGATTCGCTGGCCCGTGCTGGTTTTCGCGTACCCCGCGATTGTCACTGAGGGATTAGATACGTCCCAATCGGCATAGTTGGTAACCGCTGACCAAACAAGATCCGCACCGGCGTACACCTTGGAAACCGAACTGGTGCCAACCTTGAGACTGGTGACTGCGGATGATGCTGCCTTTAGATCGGCCATCAGACAATCACATACAGGATGGTGGAGACGGGAGTGATCGCGTCATACTGG
>Ga0208899_1001962_pt1 | contig 14164 bp, 10 predicted proteins | sample VirMetDEL_Nov_24_FD_184518 | JGI IMG/M metagenome (GOLD analysis project Ga0208899, IMG submission 184518) | Aqueous microbial communities from the Delaware River and Bay under freshwater to marine salinity gradient to study organic matter... | ecosystem: Environmental > Aquatic > Marine >... | reverse complement strand
GCGGAACAAAACTCTATATATGGTTCGTTCTTTGGGCTTCAGTACGATGCGTACATTGAGGCTGTATTCAACCAAGACCCTACTTCTCGTAAGGTATACAACGCAATTGGAGTGGATGCTACCGCTAACCCGTCTGCTACTATTACTACTATAGACCAAGAGGTGTCTATGCCTGAAGGTTTGTTCTCTTTGAAAGAGGGAGTATACTACGGTCACGTACCACGTGAGGAAGGTACTTCTCAGTTTGTAGTTCTCGGCGAGGTGCAATCAGAAAATGACCCCGAGATAACTATGAAGGCTAAAGTAAACAGACTACCGTTCAGACTCGGTGGAGATGTCTACAAACTTGACTCAGGTGTGTTTACACAGATTGCAGGAGTTACTGCAGACAGCCTTGTTAGTCCTCGTGTATTGTCTATGTCAAACGCGGGGGCTGTGACAGCAGGAGATGAGATTGCTGTAAAGGGCGCATCAGTAGATGGCGACCCGATTAGAGGAGCTTATGCTGAGGTTAAACTGACATTTAATGATGCTACGGCATTTGAACTATTTGCTGTGTCTGCACACACGTCAGAAAGCGGCTTACACAACAATAGTCAACAATAATTCGTATATTTGCAATTGGTATGAAGGTAAGAAAAAAAGACGGCACAAAGTATTTTGATGATGGAGGCGCAATGTCTTCATTGGTTAAGGCAGCAACGGGTGCATCAGGTGGTGCTTTTGTTGGTGGTGCTTTACAGGCTGTAGCAGGTATTGGTCAGAGTATATATGGTATGAACCAACTCAAGAAAGCTAACGCTCAAATGGATGAGTTGTTATCAGGTGCTCCATCGCTACGCTTACCATCAGCCTACGAGCAGTATGCTCAGAAAGCCTTAGACCAATCTGCACTACGTCAGCAGACCGAGTCTATTAATCGTCGTTTATCTACTTCTGCAGACGCTCTAAGCAAGGCAGGTGGCCGCGCTCTATTGGGTGGTCTTCAGTCGCAAGTTACTGCTGCTAACGCTGCAGAGATTCAAGCGCAAGACGCTCAAAGACAACGCGAAATGACTGCCCTACAGACATTGGGTGGTGCTCAGGCTCAAAATCAAGGACTAAAAGAAAACAGATTCCGTATGCAGTATGGCGCTGCAGATGCTGCTAAACAAGCGGCATTGGCTAACATTGGTGGTGGTATTGGTGCTGCCGCAGGTGGTCTTCAGCAATCTGCAGGTTCGTTTGATGAATACGCTAAGGGTGGTTCACTAAACGGAGAAAAAGGCGGTAAAACACAAGGAAAATTCTCACACGCTAAAAACCCTATCGACTTAGTACAAGGCGGAGAGAAAATAGGCGAGGCAACAGGAGACGAAATTATTTTGAACCCCGCTCAAGCCAAGGCTATTAAGAAGGAGTCTAAATACTTCCGCAATCTATTAAAGAAGAAAAGATTTAAGTAATGGCTAACGGTACAGCAGGTTTAGGACAAGATACAACTGTATTTGATTTTTCAAAAATCGGACAGACAGGTTTTATGATGGACGAAGCAAAGCGCCAACGTAAAGCGCAATTCGTTAAAGACAACGCAGACCTATATTCAAGTATTGACGACTCAGGTATCCGTGAGGTGGATATGCCTTATATTAACGAGCAGGTGGAAAACGCAATGGAACTTTCTGCTCTTGCACAAAAGACCCGTAACCCTGAAGACGCACAGAAAGCTCGTTTGGCTATGGAAAATGCTTCACGTCTTGCTGCTACATCACGTGCTGCTAACCTACAGACTTTCGAGTCTATGAGCAAATTTAGAAGCACGGAAGAGTATGGGCGTGACCCTGAGCGTTATGAGCAGTTTTACAGAGAGCATCAGAATGCTACCGCACTCACCTCTAATAACCAAGGTCAAGTGGGTCAGGCTATATTGTTTGAAGCCCCTCGTTTTTATGACTTAGAGTTAGGTATGGAAGACTACATTGATAATAACGCTACAGCCGTTATTAACGCTTCGTATGAGCGTAGCGCATACTCTAAAACAAATGCAGACGGAACAAGCAGGTCTTCGGATGTTGCTAAGATGAACGAAGAAAAGAAAGATGCTGCTATTCAAAGTTTGTACAGAAGTCAAATGAACGGTAACGATGATTTTAGAAACGCTATCGAGGCTCAAGTTATGTCAGACTACTATGGGACTACAGACCTTAGTATGTCTCAGACGGCTCGTTTCCAAGAAATGAGAGCGTATGGTCGTGAACTAAACGAACAGTTTGACGGTAACATCGAAGCACTAAGACAAGACCGAAAGTTTGCTAATAACCCTGTTGCATTGGGTCAAGCGGAAGAGGCTTTCAATATGGAAAACAGCATAGTAGAACGTGGATACGAATTGTACTACGACGCTGTTGCTGCTAAGGCTCAGAAGGGTACAAACAAATCTTACAGCAAGAATGAAAGAGCCGCAGGTGGCGGTGGTGAAGGATACGACCCTAATAAAGACTACGCATTGAGTAAAGGTGCTACAGCAGAGGAAGCGTTAGGCGGTAAAATTAAAATTAAGGATAACGCAATGAAAAACTTAGATGGCTCTACAGTCGGTTATTCTTCTGTCATGGGTATGAAACTCCGTCCACGTGGCTCAGGTAGTAAAAAGGTTATTGTAGGCGGTGTATTGGCTCAAAAGAAAAGCGATGACACGTATGAATTTTTTGCAGTAGAATATCAACCAAGCGCTGATATTCTTCAAAAGATTGCAGATGGCGCAGATGCGTCGGAGTATTTAACGCAAATGGAAGCTAATGTAGTACCGCTTAGTGCTGCAAGTGCAGGTATTCCCGCGGGGGAAATAGCACAACTAAAGCAGAATGCGTTTATCCAATCAGGTGGTAAGGGTACATATGACGACCCCAAAAAGTCTAATAAAGCACCACGCTAATAGGTTGTTTTTTAAATAGTTTTTTCGTATATTTGTGTTATCAGAAACAAATGATGACATCATGAACGAGGAATACCTAAGACAACTATATAGTTATATATCCGAACAAGACGCAACATATTCTCAAGACGTTTCGTTTGAGGACTTTGCTCAGAAAATGGGCAGTAGCGAGTACGCAGGACAGATTTACGACTACTTAGGTACTACCGACAACACGTTCCAAGATGATGTATCGCAACAAGACTTTTTATCTAAAGTCGGCATAGGGTCTGAAAAAAAAAATTCAGACTCGTCCTTCGTGGAAGATTCTTTGGACTCTACTTCAGCAGAATCTTCTGTGGATTCTCAATCGGAAGAATCTACTTCGGAGTCTACCGAAAAGACTGAAACTGAGGCTGAGATAGAGTCAAGAGACGGCTCTTCAGACGCACCCGAAAGACCTGAATGGGTTTCCGACGCTTTTGAGTGGGATTCCTACAGAGAGGAGTGGGTTCTTACCGACAAATACGGGACTTGGACTGATTTTGGGCCGACAGGGTTTCAACAATATGGTACACGAGGTAGCGCACATACAGATATGTTTAGTAAGGGCTACCAAGAAAGGATAAACGACCCTGACTACATTAAAAAACAAGAAGATAAGGACTTGCTAAGAAGTTCTTATTCAAGTCAAGCGTTGCAGGTTGAACTTTCTAATTTACAAAATGCCGAAGATTTTTGGGTAGACAGATACTTTAAATTCCACTCAGGTGAAGAGGGTTGGGACTCAGATTTACCCTTTGCGTCTTGGAGCAAGATGGGGGACTATTCGGTAAATACTGATGCTACTGTTGTACCAAATGGAAATATGTTTCTTTCGTCAAGAGCACTCGAATACACTCACGGGCATTCTTCTCAAGCGCCTCCTCGCTACGTTTATACAGCAAATAAAAAAGTCGAAAGAATGCTTGAGGTAATACAGGAAGCCAATAGCAAGGAAGAGGTTATTGCTTTCATTAGAAAAATGCAGTCTCCTCAATTAAACTATGCTAAAAATCAACTATTACCAACTCGAGGAAACGAAGAGGGAATGGACGACATCGAGAGTGTAAGTTTTCAAGCAGGTACTGTTGGTGATGGTATGTACTCTTACAACTACTACGGAGGAGAAAATTGGAAGAAATTACTACATTCCACAGAAAAAAAAGAAATAGAGGGATATTCTCAATACAAGGCAGATAACGACCTTATTAACAAAGAGACAGGAGAGTTTAACTCAGACATTTTGGGTTCGGCTGTATTAAACTTAGAGGTTGTAGACAGATATAACAGAAGAATATACGAAAAGGAAGCAGAAACTGTAAATTCTATAGACGATTCTGTTTTAGGTAATGTCGGTGTATTTGGGTACGATTTTGCGACAGGTGTTATGGACTTAACAAACAGTTTCCAATCTCTGTACGACAGAGAGGGTGCTGCTATAGATATGTATTATAACAAATTCCGTGACCAAGCGTCTTTATACGAAGGTTGGGATTTGACCGCTGAGCAGATAGAAAGAGGTATTTCAGGAAACATAGAAGACGGGGAAATAGGAGCAGCGACTGCTATGTTTTTTCATCAGGCTGCAAAGACTACACCTCAATTGTTGGCTCAAGCAGCAATAGCGTATACTACTCGAGGTTTAGGTACATCGGGTATGATGTGGGCTTCTTCTGCATTTATGGGTGCGTCTACATTTGGTAGAACTTGGGCTGAGACATACGGAAGGGATATGTCAGATGAACAAGCATTTTTAATGTCTCTTGGAGACGCTGCTGTTGAAATGTTCTCTGAGCGTGTGTTTGCTTCGGATATCAAAGCACTTGCAGGTACGGGTACATTCTCAGGAATGACACGCAAACAGATTAAAACCACTATGTTTAAAAAGGGTCTTTTGTCTAAAGAAATGAGAGCCTTTGCAACAGACGCAGGTATTAAGTTTATAAAGCAAGGTGGTGAAGAGGCTTTAGAAGAAATTATTGCAACCATTGGCTCGGGGGTAGTTCACTCTGTTGTGAACAACGAAAAAATGCCGAGTGTATATGAGTTGCTTGATTCTGCTATTGTTGGATTCGGTATGGGTGCAGGTTCTACATCTGTAAAAACCGCAATGCAGGGTCGTGGACTTTTGACGGCAGGTGTTTCTGCTATGGGCTTTGGTGGTTTGCGTAGCGATTTAATTAAGATTCGTAGCAACAAACAAAAACTTGCTGACGAACTACGCTCAACTACAGACCTAAGAAAGCGTGAAGCATTAGAGACTAAACTTAAAACTCTGTCTAAGTTAGAGATGGATATGCAATCCGAAATGGAAAGCATTTACGACGGCTATACAGACGAGGACGCAACAGCGACGATTCAGGCTAACCAAAAGTTGTCTGAAAATATGCGTCAATTGCGTACAAACAAAAACCTTAGCAAAGAAGAAAGAGCGCGTATGCGTCAAGAGGCTAAGGAGCAATACAATACCATCAAGGAAATTGAAGCCAAGTACGAGCCTCAAATTGCTGAGATGAAAGCACAAACACAAGCAAACTCTGAATTTGTAGGCGGTATGACTACAAGCATAGAGGTTGATGAAAATACAGAACTGCCTGACACGCCACTTATGCGAGGCATTAAAAATGTGGCTAATGTGTTTAGAGGCGAGGGCAAGGTATTCTTGCACAAAAACTTAGACGACGCTGAAGCAATCTCAGGAGTAGACAAACAGACTCTTGCAGGTTCTAACGGTTTCTATATGGCTGAAGATGGGTCTATTCACATTATGGCGAATATGGCTCAGAACAACACAGCATTCCACGAAGGATTCCACAAGATTCTACGCAAGGTAGACCCTAAGTATGCTAAGCGATTTATAGACGCAGCATTCAACGGTATGGATGCAGCCACTCGTGCTAAGTATGTTAGCATATATAGAGATGCTATGAAGCAAGGCGGTGAAGACTTGGCTGTCGAGGAGACATTTGCTGAAATGGCTGCAGACATTGCTGTAGGAGACATCTCTATGGAGGGAGCAGGAGCGAGTGTTGTCCGTGCGGGTATGGAGAGTCTGCGCAAGACTGTTGGCTCTGTCCTTGGTATTAGCCTGAAGCGTAACGGTACGTTCGCTCAGTTTGCTCAATACGTTGAATTTGTAGCAGGTGACTTTCAATCAGGGCAGATGCTTACTGAGACTATGGGTCGATTTGGAGAAAGCAAAGTCAAAGAAGGTACATTCTTCCAACTTAGAGAAAAGAACCTACAAGACGATAACAGCCAAGGTGTCGTTGCTGATGCTAAATCATTTAAAGAGGCTGTTAAGAAGGCTAAGAAGGCTTCTATTAAGGTTGCTAAGGGTCAGACCTTTGCAGGTTCGTTTATCAACGAGAATACAGAGTTTACAAACCTTGCTACGGTAGTAGAAAACTTCGAGAAAGAAAACGGCAGACCACCTAAGATTCTATTTTGGATGGGCGACCAATCTGCTCGTGGTACTTACACCACGTTGGATGGTACTGAGATTCAGTTAGAGGGTGGTATTTCATTCTCTCAAGACCCTGCTAACACGGACAAGGGAGTGGTATGGGCTACTAATAAAAACAACAACGAGGTTCAAGGTCTTGTGAAAGATGCTGACATCGTTGCTATTGTATCAGGTAAACCTGAAACGGGTCACAGATTCTACAAAGGTACATCAAGGGTAGTCTACACGGAGTTAATGGAAGCGTTCAATAGAAACAAAGGAAAGTCTATTGAGTTTCCTGCTCGTGGTAAGAACAAGTTTAACATAGATGTTCCAACCGAAGGATTTACAGACCCATTACAGGCTATTAAATTCTTCTATAATGCTTTAGCAGAAAACGGTAAAAAACCTGCTGCAATTTACAAAGAGTCCAAAGAGGATAAGGAAGAGGGTCGAGGTAACTTTATGGAAGAAACCGCAAAGCACGACACACTTGATTCTTATTTAGAGGAGTCTAAAGGAGACAGAATGAGCGGCTTGGATATGTTCTTAACCACAAGTGGTGAGATGAAGGGCTTTATGCAGAACTTAGGAATGAAGTCTGATTTCGATTATCAAAACGATATGCGAGACGGATACTTGGTTGAAAACGAGTTTACTACGGGAGACATCTATGCGTTCTACGAGTTTGAAAGAGACGCTGACGGGAAAGTAGTTACCCAAGACGGAAATCACTCCACATACAGCACAGATATCAAAGGTAGGGCTCTTGGTATTGCTAACAGAAAGGATAACATATATCAAATTGCCGACCTGTCAGCATCTACTACAACAGAAGTCAAACTTTCAGGTAAGCAACAATTAGAACTATTGGTTGAGGCAGGGGAGTTAACCCAAGCGCAAGTTGACGAAATCAACGCCATAGAAGACGAGAAAAAACGCAACAAAGCAAAAGGAGACATTATACGTAGTGTTGCAGGAAGACTAAGAGGGCAGGGCAAGGCTTATTTAGCAGACAGACTTACAGCAAAAAGCGGTTATGTCTCTGCAGAAAAAGCGGGAGACAAATCATTGAAGCGTATTGTTTCTGATGCAGGTACTTCTTACGATGGAAAAACATTATTGGAGTCTTTAATCGTGGGTCAAACTTTAGAGGGTCGTATGAATGTCTTACAAGAGGCTGCGACTCAGTTAACCGAAGAAGGGAATGCTAAGGTTCGTGAGTTTAAAAAGAAGGAAGGTAATTTTGAAATGCTGTCCCTACCCGTTGGTATGGTATTGGAACGTGCCGCTGAGATTGAGGGTGTATCTTTCAAGGATATGCAGGAGTCTGTTAACCCTGAGACTAAGCGTAAGGCAGGAATTTTCTTCCAATCGTCAATCATCACAAGCATTGCACAGCGTATCCTACTCGGAGAAAAGAAGGCTGATATTATCGCTTCGTTACGTGCTAAGGGTATGAGCCGTGCTGATGCTAATCTTATCTACGCTAAAGCATCACAGAATGCAAGAGGTGTTAAGCAAGGTTGGAAAGAGGGAACTCGTGAGCGTTCTGCTCAGTTGGCTGCGAAGCGTAAAGCAGAGCGTAAGGCTGAGTCAAGCAAGGCTAAAGACCTACGTAAGAAATTAGCGGCTGTACTTAAAACAGAGAAGAAGGTAAGCAGAAACATTATCAACGAGATGATTCGTATCATCAAAGAAGCAGGGGTAGAGATTAAACCTACTCAAGTTGCTCAGTTGATTCGCACTGCAGCCAAGGTTGCTAAGATGAAAGGTCGTAACGCTGTTGACCCCGATATTAGATACGAGGTATTAAACTCTGTTGTTGACAAAGTTGTTAAAATTGTAGAGAAGCAGATGGATGCTAAAGGTCTTAACGATTACATCAACCAATTGAAGCGTGTAGAGAAAACACAGAAAGATTTAAGAAATAGATTTAAAAAACTAAAACCTACATCACGTAGTCCTCTCATTAGTTATGCAGAACAGATTCTTGATATTACAAGTATTAACCCTGCTCTACTAAGTGCAGAGAGTTTACAGTTATTAGAGGATACAATCAAAGACTTGAATATCTCTACTAAATCTGTCTCAGTAAGAAAGGGTGAATTATCTAATCCTTATGTTGAGATTGAAGGTTTAGGAAAAGTAGATATGCGTCGCGCGAAGGTATACTTCAACGAAATCTTCGAGAGACTGAAGGTAGAAGAGGTATCTCTACAAGAGAAACAGTTAGTTGAAAAGGCTGCAGACTTAGCCTTTGAGAATGGAACAGATTGGGTTACTGAGTACGAAGGTTTGATGCGTCAAATCAACGAGAAAGAACTCAAAGGTGTACAGAAGAAACTAAACGCCATCGCTGATGAAATGGGGCTTGACCTCAACGACATCAACGACTTCGAGGCGGCATTGGAGTTGTACGCTGAAGCCAAGGAGGAGCAGTTGAACAAGAACAGACAGGTCATCATAGATGAGGCTATCATCCCAACGTTCCTGAACTTCCGCAGACTATATGAGTCTAACCCTAACTTCGCCGCCATCTTTGGTATCACCGAAGAGATGGAAGACGACGTTGCAGCATCAGTAGTTAAGAGCAGAATGGACGCATTGACTCCGTTGGAGTTGAAGCGTTTAGAGTTCGCTATGTATGACTTCGCTGTAAATGGTAAGGCATTGGGTATCAACGCATTGGCCGCATCTGCAGTTGCTAAGAACGACGGAAACAAAGCGCTAAAAGCACTTGGTCTGCAGTCAAGAGAGACTGCTAAGAAGACTCCGTTGCATTGGGTGTCATCTCGTTTTGAAAATACGCCTACGTTTATGCGTCGTATCTTCAAGTCATCCGAGGTTCGTATCGCTAAGTTTATGGAAGTCTCGGGATTCTCATCGCTACGTAACGAAGCATCTTTGGCTGATAAGATTGCAGAGGACTTTAACCAAGACCTCATCAAGTTGGCTAAGCAGTTTGGACAGACTTCGATAGCGTCTCAGGTACGTATGCAGATTTACTCTGTCCTGACTCAGAAGCCTGAAGGCGTGAATCAGACTCAGTATTTGGCTCAGGTTATCGCTAACTTTGAGTTGAGCCTGTCTAATGACCCACGTTGGAGTAGCGGTGGTAGACTGAAAGGTAAGGGTAAAAACCAAAGAAAAGAGATTAGAGAGACTTTGGACTCTGTATTCTACACCGAGAGCGGTAAGAAAAAGAACTACAACGCCATCGTTAAGGAACTCGAGTCCGATAAGAATATGATGAAGATGATTGACCAATTGCGCTCTCGTTTCAAGAGGCAAGGCAAGGCGGTCAAGCGTTATGCTGAGGAGTTCCTTGGTATGAACTTCAAAGAAGAAGAGAACTACCTGCCGATTGGATTCCGTGCGGTAGGTTCTACGAACGATGATATCACTAAGATTCAAGATGATATGGCTAACATTCAGTCAGCCTTTAACTCTTACAATCTAAGTAAAGCGAACAAACAAGCGTCATCTACCTACGAGCGTAATGAGAACGCTATGGGTAGCAAGACGAGATACATTGATATGAACTTCTACTCTTCATTGAGCAGAACGTACAGACAGAATGAGGTTAAGACTCGCACGGCATATAGCGTTGCTAAAGTGTCTGCTATGACCTCTGAGTCTAACGAGCAGTTCAAGAAAGTTGTACGTGACCCACAAGACAGACGAGATATGCGTCGCAAGATAGTTCAGTTCTTGACTGATGATATCGCAGTCGCAAGGTCAACAGACCAAATGCTCGGTACTAACTTGGCTAAGTTTGCAAACGAGATGAACAACCTAACGGTATTGTACTACTTTGGTGGGGTGTTCAATCAAATCTTGAAGCAGTCTTCGGCTATTATGAACACGTTGGTAGAGGGTGGTAACCCACTACACTTGTTGGGGTATGTTATGACAGCCACTACGGGAAAATACAGCGAAGGACAGCGCACTATCTTGGCTCAAGCGGACATTGGTCAGCGTGACTACATTAAGGAGACTGTTAACGCCACCGTAGAGGGTAACGCTCTTGCTGAGAAGAATAGTTGGAAGCGTATGCGTAGAGGATTCTTTGATGCGTCTACGGCTGCGCTACGTAATACTGATAAGGTTGCGGCTACCGCATCTTGGTTGATGTACTACGAGAGTTATATGCGTAAAGAGAATGGCTTTAACGGGAAGGTCAGCGATGAGGTTTGGGCTGAATGGGGTGCAAACATCGACGAGGGTGCAAGTGCATACGCATCTACGATGGTAGCGAAAGACCAAAACGTTTCTACGAAGCGTGACAAGTCAGACTTCAACAGACTAAACTCTTCACAGGCGGCTGCAGTTATCCAAATGTTGGTTATGCCGTTCGCTAACTTCCTACTCAACAAGAAGATTAACCTTGCGTTAGACTTCCGTAACTTAGGCAAGGGAGAAACAAGAGCGAATGCAGCCAAGTCTATTGGCGGCACTGCACTCGAGGTTGCTGCTTTCCACGCAATGTCTCAGTTCGTTATCGTTCCGATAATCAATGGTATTGCAAGTTCTTTGCTTGGCGGGGAAGGAGAAGAGGAAGACTCTTGGTTCGACAGAGAGTTCTCTTTGAAGATGTTCTTGAAGGGTATGGCTACCGATATGAACCCATTGGTTCTGCCTATCGGGGTTATGGAGTCTATGTACACTAAGATGTTGAACTTGGTGGGATACACAGCGTTCTCGGACGGAGAACACGACTTTGAGGATAGAGACTTTTGGGAGAACTACAAAGCGTGGGAACGTGCTAATGGTCTACCAATCTTCAGTAACGCAGGTCGTGGAGATTCATCTTGGCTGACGTGGTTGAAATCAGCAGGTGTCTATGGAGATATGATATCGGAATATGCACTATCTATCAAGAACCTAAGTACATTGAGTGAAGACAACCCTTACTACGTAACATCATTTGGTACTACCAAGTATCTGTCTACAGAGGATGCTAATAAGATGATGAACTTGGAGACTGCTAAGTTGAGTCTGTTGACAACGGGTGCGTTCACGGGTCTATTCTCTAAGGAGTCTATCCAAGTAATCAAGAGAAGAGAGCGTCAAATCGGTGAGCGTGGTATCACCAACGAGAATGAGGCTATTGGTCGTATGATTATCAACGAAGGAGAAAAGGGTACTAAGTTGCTGAAAGAAACGGTAGAGGGTATGGTCGGAGACAATCCAACGGGTATCGAGGGTCGTGTTGAGTCTATCATCGGGAACAGAGTAATCAAGTCTGTAGAGGCTGACAAAATGCCGAGCAACAAGTACATCAATACTATCCGTGATATCAACAAGATGGCCGCAGACCCACGTGATGCCGCAGTCGTAGCCAAGAAGGTAATGAAATCAATGACAACAGAAGAGGCTAAAGCATTTGAGCAAGACCTCATGAAATACTACGTCCTCAAAGAAGGCGAAGGAGCATTAGTAAAAATGTTATTAATTTTAAACAGAGACTGATATGAATAAGATTGCTATGTTACTTAGAGGACTCGTTAGCGGTGTTAAGTCTACCATCAAAGAAGGTGGCGGCATCGAGAAAGTTGCAGAACTTATTGACGAGTACAAACTAACAGAAGAGGAGATTCAAGCAGAGGAGCGTTACTACGAAGAGCAGTTAACAGAGCGCCTCAAGGCTGATATGAACTCCGACAATTGGTTCGCTAAGTCAGTACGTCCAATAGGCTTTATGATATGGACTATCATTGTCCTGCTTATGATTTTCTTGGACGGAAACCTTGGTGCTTTCCAAATCAAAGAAGCATACTTACCTCTTATCGAAACCGTTTACGTTTCCTACATCTCGTTCTACATTGGTAGCCGTGGTGTTGAGAAAGCGATTCGTGTTTGGAATAAGAAGTAATTTATGAAAAGAAAAAAGAAACAGACTACTAACGATAAACGTCAGTATTGTCCGACAGCACCCGTCCTAAGACGTGAGTGCAGATGTAATGAATGTAAGAAGGGGCGTTAGCCCCTTTCTTTTTGTGTCCCATTCCCGTGGGTGTGTTTGCAATTTATAGTCGTGCGATTGACTTAGAACTCTGTGTAGGTCACGAACCTAAGCATCCCCGAGGGATATCACAGAGTGTTCACTATAACGCTTTAGCGCAATCCACCGCCATCTCGTGCGGCTTTCTTCATTTTGACATTCCATTCTCCGTTAGGAGGAATGAAATCCCAATTCTCTAAGAGGCTCTCGCCCGTGACTAAGCAGGTCTCTCTTGTAGAGCCATCTTCATCCCAAGTAATTCTAACAGAAGCGAAGCGTTTGACCTCGCCCGTTTCTTTATGTCTGTAGTTCGGCATATGTATTGCTTTTACTCTAAATTAAGGAGTCGCTTACCTTTTTCCAAGTCTACTTGCATAATTTCTTTAAGCAGACGTTCTTCTTCAGCGTACGCTTTGTCCCGTTCACTTTGGGTTGAGTCTGTTCCCAAGTTCGCAAACAGATTAGCGCATTGGTGGAGTCGTCTGTTGATGTACTCAGCCTTACAAGACTCGCACATCCCTTTGCATTGCATACACATAGATTACGAGCCACAAGCCTCACACTCGGGGTTGTCTATGCTACAAGCATTCTCGTTCTTTTCGTCATTAGCAAGTTGGTCTACGAAGTCTGCGAAGTCTCCGTCTAATTCAAAGTCTGTCATTGTTTTTGTTATTTAAGGATTTGTAATTGCTGAAGTTGGTATCGTAGTTAAATCCCCATCGCAAATCAAGTCATCGACCTCTCCTATGAGAGTGTATCTTCCGTCCCACACTTGGTACATCTTGCTCTCTATTAAGTAGATGCTACCATTTTTTATTGTGAACGAGGTATATAGTCTATACCACTTGTGTTTTAGTTTTGTGACATTGCGCTTAATGTAGCGATTGGGGTCAATTGATACTTTTCCCATAATTTTGGATTTCGTTAAACATAGAGACAACAAAGGGGGACACCGAAGCATCCCCCTATTGTCTCAAGAACTTTCAAATATACGAAATTATTCTGTATATCGGAAGTAGCGTTGGACAAACGAATAAGCCGTTCCCAACAAACCTGCGAAGCCTAATATCAATGCTAAGATAGGCACAGATGCGTATAGTATCGAGTAGGTAAACCCACTCATTACCGCGAAGTAAATCACTATCCAAGCGAATAGCGGGACAGACTTAATCTTGTCTGCGGTCTTTTGACGTAGCACGGTGTCCAATGCAGACTTCATATTATGACCTCGAGCCGCAGTCTCTTGTTCGTTTCCGTGGGAATCTACCCACTTTACTTGATAAAGTTTGAAGTCTCCGTCAGCGATGAGGGTTACTTCTGTTGCAAATGGTTTCATAGTTTTTCTTTTGCTGATGATTCGTTAATATTAAAATGCTCTCCAAACGGGTCACGTGGCGTGATGAGGCGTTCCTCTGTATCTATATTCTCGTTGTAGAAGTCCTCAATCTCTTTGTTGATGATTTCGGTCTGCCATGATTGCAGGTTCTCTGCAGTCTCGACTCCTTCGACTGACGTAGGCACTCGGTCTGTGGCCGCTAACCAATCGTAAACTTCCAACCCGTTCTCCATGTTGGCTCGTTTGCTCAGTGCATCTGCATATCCTTTTAGGTATATGTCATGCAGGTTTCTTAGTGATACTTTATACATATTATTTGGTGTTAAAGGTTTCTTCAAAGTATTCTTCAGCAGTCCATCTTGACTCAACTGCTCCGTGTTGTGCATCACTAAAGGCGTTGCAGATGATTTCTTTCTCTTTCTTAAGTAGTTCCTCTGCTAA